>Ga0209474_10000053_pt1 | contig 130693 bp, 96 predicted proteins | sample GraSoiAngelo_145_FD_185902 | JGI IMG/M metagenome (GOLD analysis project Ga0209474, IMG submission 185902) | Grasslands soil microbial communities from the Angelo Coastal Reserve, California, USA - 14_1009_05_20cm (SPAdes) (version 2) | ecosystem: Environmental > Terrestrial > Soil >...
TGGCCTTCTGAACATTGGACTTGTAGAGGTAAAACTCTCCGAGAAGATAATGAACCAGAGGTAATTTCGCATCCATCGCCGCCGCTTGTTGCGCGTTCTGCTCAGCTATCGGATCATATCCTTGCCGCAGCAGCATTCTCGCCAGAAATAAGTGTGCCGGAGCCGAGTCTTGTGCAACCCCGTACATCTGCGCGAAAGAACGGCGCGCTTCCTCGTAGTTCTGTGTGTGCATGTAGCAGAGACCGAGCACGTAATTGGCGTCAACGTTCGCAGGTCCAATCCAGGACTGCACTTGCTTGAGATACGGAATCGCTTCTGCTGGTCTCCCAAGCTGGAACAGGCTCAATCCGCGCAGTTGTGCGGCTTCACGGTCTTCGGGATCTTCCTCCATCGCTTTGGCGAATGCATTTACTGCCTGCACGAACTCACCTTTGCGAAAGTAGGCAATCCCGAGTTCGTGATTTACACCCTTCACTGCAGGTTGCGCAACCTGCAATTCGTGGAGGTTCTGTATCGCATCGTCCAATCTTCCCTGGTCGATGAGAGTTTTCGACTCATTGAGGATCAAGCTCACTAGGGGTTTGGACGTGGAACGATCCTGGGCGGACGCAGCAGTCGGAGTGCCTGGGCCCGACTGCGTGGATGACTGCACCGAATATGCCGGGGAGGCTACCAGGAAGCAGACGATGGCAATAAGCGAGCTCGAGATTTGTTCCATAGTATCCAGAATTCCTACCGGCAACTTACAAAAAGAAACAGGGGAGCGGAAATCCGCTCCCCTGTTATAGGAGATCAGCCTAAGCTCAGAACGATATTCTCAGTCCAAACTGCAACTGACGCATCTGCGTGAAGGGCTCGAGGCTGGTGATCTTTCCGGCATCACTGCCTGTTGAGTCGATCGTCTTGTTGCCCGGAGTGTTGAGCACCGGATGATTGAAGACATTGAAGGCTTCCATGCGGAACTGAGCATTCACTCGTTCCGTAACGGGAACATTCTTCAAGACTGAAAAATCTGACGTGAAAGTTCGCGGACCGTAGAAAGTATTGCGTCCGATATTTCCGAACTGGCCAAGAGTCGGACGGCGGAAGGCCCCGCTCGTAGCCCCCGGAGTATTAAGCGGGGCAACTGGAGTAAAGAAGTTCACTTGATGAGTGACTGGATTAAGGTCACCAGCCCCCATAGAGAAGCTTCCAACTTGGTCCGGACGGCATGGACCGTTGTCGCGCTCGGCACCGCAGTTGTTGTATCCCGGCGTCCACGGCAGACCACTACCCCATGACGTGATGGTGTTCAGCTGCCAACCGCCAACCAGGTAATTCATTCCCTTCGATACGCCGCCGGCGAAAGTCTTGCCATGGCCGAACGGGAGTTCATACAGTGCGTTTACCAGGAACAAGTGATTCCGGTTGAAATCCTGACGCCCATACTCAACCTTGGGATCGATTGCGTAGTAGCCGTCGTTGTAGTTCTGGGCCCGCGACCAAGTGTAGTGTCCCAATACCTCCAATCCCTGACTGAAACGTTTCTCAACCTTGGCCTGCAACGCCTGGTAGTTATTGCTCGCGTTGTTGCCCAAGTAGGAGAAATCTACGTCGCAGCATGGAACCGCCGCGCCGGTTACAGGATCGCGCCCGGTGTATGCATTGTGGAACTTGCGTCGCTGATTGAAAGGCACGGTCGGGAATCCAACGATGGTGGCAGTGTTCGCGTTGTAAGACGGTCCGTTGCCCGCGAACACGTGGGTACCCTTGTTGGCTACGTAGGCAAGTTCAGCGCTGGTGTTGCCCGTAAGTTGACGCTGAACCGTGACGTTCCAAGCATCAAGTGTCGGTAGGCGCATATGGTCTGGCCGAATCTTGGGCGAGGTTTGATTGTCGAACGGAATCAAGCCGCTGGATGGAATCGCCGGGAACGGATAGGCAGGCGCTGTTTGAGCCGGCGATGCATTCGTACCCAGGCTGTAGACGACTCCTGCATCACCATTTGCTGAGGTGACCGACTGATTGACCAGCACCGGTAGGTTCTGCGTCACGGTATGCCCAAACAACGAACCGAAGACGCCGATATCGAAGCTGCGCCCGTAACCGGCGCGAACTACGGTCTTGGGCGTGATTTGATAAGCGACACCAAGGCGTGGTGCAAAGTTATTGAAGCTGTTGCCGATGTTACCGTTGCTGCCGTATTTGCCGAAGTCGGCGACGCGGTATGCACCATCTTCAAGTGTGGCGAACCCGCCGCCGCCTTTCAGATTTACGGTTTCTGGGAAGTAAATCTCCCAGCGCAGGCCGTAGCTTATGGTGAGTTTTTCGGAAAAACGCCAAGTATCCTCACCGTAGAAGAATGTTCTCTTCTGCCGCTCGCCTGGGTTGGTCGTCAACGATGGGTTGCGGACATAGCGACCAAAATTGGTCACATCGCCGATGAGGAACGTGGCGAATGACGATCCTCCCACGCCCGCATTCGAAGTTCTCCGAGCATTAAACGTAAGTTGACCTGTGCGGTTCGCGTCGCTCGGAACGCGCAAATTCTCTGCGTACCGGATGTCGCCACCGATTTTTATGCTGTGATTCCCCAGGAGCTTCGTCCAGTTGTTGACAAACTGGAATTGCTGCTCATTTTCTGTGAGTGGGCAATTGCAACGTGCGACACCAAGTCCAGCACCGATACCGCCGTCTCCTGTGTTGTAACCGAAGTATTCGGTGTCGCCTCCCTTCTTGAAGAAAAAGGCAGGCAAACCGTTCGTGAAGGAATCGCCACTGTTGTTCAATCCCAGCAGACCGAGGGTCGCGGCGGCATTGGGGTCTGAACCAGGCTTTTGAGTTTCGGGATTGTATTTGACATAACCGAATCGGAAGTCGGTTAAGAGCGTGGGGCTCAGTACATAATCAAACCCACTAGCGATGCTCTGATTGCGCGTATTCGCGCTTCCTGCAAGGCCGCCCTCGCCGAAACCATTTCCGCCGATGGCACCAAATACAGGGTTCCCGCTTAGCTTAAATTTCGCGTAGCTGTAACGGCCGAATAGATGGACGTTTTGTTTTAGCTGGTCATCGATTCGAATGTTAAAGGCGTCGTCATCATACGATCCGGAACCGGACCCCACGAAATTGTTCGTGATATTGGTTGCCGCACCTGCATTCGGAGCCGGTAGCGCCGCCAAAATCTTCAAAGCAGCCGGTGACAAGCGACTGTTTGGAATGATGTTGTTTGGAAACTGAGCGCCAGTAAGGGGATCGAAGATGTTTCCACTCACGGGGGCATAGTCGGCGAAGTTGCACCCGCTGCCAGAGGCACAGCTGTTTCTCAGCAGCGCCGTGGGCACCGAGGTTTGAATGGACCGACCCGTTGTTCTTCTGGTTCCCTGGTAGTCACCAAAGAAGAAAAGCTTGTCCTTAATAATTGGGCCGCCGATAGATCCGCCAAATTGTCCCCAACGGCTTACTGGAATCATCCGGCCAGTTACTTTGTCCGGCTGAAATTGTGTGAATGGATCGCGCGCCTGGTTCGCATCGCTTCGCCGGAATCCGAAAGCGCTACCATGAAAGTCGTTGCTGCCGGACTTCGTTTGCGCCGTTACCACACCGGCAACTGCTTTACCGAACTCCGCGTCGTAGTTCTGTGATGCGATCTTCGTCTCTGTCACCGACTCAAGCGTGGGATTGATGACAATGATCCCCAGAATCGGATCTTGGTTATCGGTGCCATCCAGTCCGAATGCCGTCCCGCTGAAGTGCTGACCGTTGACCTCGATTTGCTGGCTGCCTTGAGGATTTTCGGTCGCAGCGTGTGACCAACCAAGCTTCTGCGTGCCCGGGGTCAGCAGCTCGAACTGCGTGAAGTTCCGATTAAAGATCGGAAGGTCTTCAACCTGCTTTGTATCGAAGACGATCGCAACGTCGGCCCGGTCGGTCTTAAGCTGCGGCGCCTCGGCGGTTACCTGCACAGTCTCCGTCTGCGCTCCAGCCTTGAGCACTACATCGAACTTCGCCCCAGTGTCGGCGGATACATTCATGTTCCCCGACTTGGCGGTTTCAAAGCCTTGCGCTTCGACTTTAATTTGGTAAACGTCAGGAATAAGGTGCGTCGCACTGTAGTTTCCTGACTCATTTGTAGTGATGGAGTCGGATGTACCTTTGCGAACATCCGTCACTGTCACTTTGGCATTGGGAATCACAGCTCCCGTGGGATCTGTGACCGTTCCAAAGATCGAGCCATATACCGCCTGTCCGAAGCTCTGTCCTGGTAACAACAGCACAAAACTGCAAAGGAGGATAAGAAGGGAGGCAAATCTCGCACGGATCATTTTTTTTTGACCTCAACTTGCCCGGGAGGACCGAGTTAGTCGGAACCTCTCGAATCGAAAGAGCCCAGGATCTGGACTCGAAATCTAAGGTGTTCGCCCTCGATCAATGGAGACACGAGGACGTGACGCACTTTCGGCGCAGGCTTTTTTTTAACAGAGTAGCCCGTTGGGGGCGGAAGTTAGTCGAGGTTCATCGATGAAGTCAAGACCCTGGCAGTTTCGCCAGTGATTGATACGGTTACGTCGCGGTGTTTCTTGCTCTTGCAGTGTTTTTGCGCCCCTGTTACGCTTTGTTACTCAATTGATAAATGGCTTGTAACACTGTGGTCTTGACCGGAAAAGAACAGTATCTCGCCCAAATCGAGAAGATTGCCAACAGCAGTTTACTGCATGGTTCTGAATCCCTCTGCAAGTTGCTGCGCTATTTGGCCCGAAATGCGGTCGATCATCCCGGTGCTCACCCCAAGGAATACCAGATCGCTACCGAAGTCTTTGGGCGTTCATCCGACTTTGATCCCCAAATGGATTCAACAGTACGCGTTCAAGTTGGGCGGCTCCGCCAGAAGCTCCACGAATACTATTCATCTGAGGGCGCGGAAGATGCCATCCTGGTGGATCTTCCCAAGGGGTCATATGCACTTGGATTGCATCACCGTGGTCCGGCTCCTCTGCAGAAAGAGCTTGAGTCGCATGTCGTCGCTCCCGTGGCCGTTGTGGCGCCAAGTCCCCGCAACTGGGCGATAGCGGTCAGCGTTCTTTCTCTATTGTTGGCAGGCGCCGTGGCGGTAATCGTGGCCGAACGCATGACCAGCAACAAGGGCGCAGCAGCGGAGGCATCGGAGAACTATTCGTCTCCGGCTCTGCGTGTCTTTTGGAAAGCCTTCCTCGGGGCGCCTCAGGAGCCGTGGGTGGTTTTCAGCAATGCGTCATTTGTGGGTCGGCCGGAAACTGGGATGAGGTATTTGGATCCGGCTCGGGACACACAGCCCAAAATTCTCGATCACTACACGGGGGTGGGAGAGGTATTGGCTGTCCACGAGCTCGACCAAGTGTTTGCGACTTTACATCGGCAGCTCCGTGTGAAGCGCGGCAGTTTACTTTCACTGGATGACGTAAAAAATAACAATCTGATCTTTGTGGGCTCGCCCGCGGAAAACCTCACGCTGCGCGATATTCCCGGAACCAGTGAATTTGTGTTTCGCAGACTCACAGACGGACCGCGCAAGGGCGACCTGGCGATCGCAAGCGTTCATCCGCAGCCTGGGGAACCCAAGCAGTTCCTCGGCACCCCGAACAACTTGCAGCTCACAGATGACTACTCGGTCATCGCGCTCGTAAAAGGACTAAATCCGGCGCGTTCAGTGCTGATTCTGGCAGGTACAACCACGCTGGGAACCCAGGCCGCTGTGGAATATGTCTGCCGCCAAAGCTTCGTCGAGCAATTGCTGCTTCGCTTATCGGTATCGCCAACCGGCGAACTAGAGCCGTTTGAGGCGGTCCTGCACGTCAGAGTCACGCGCGGCGTGCCAATGGAAACCGAAGTAGTTGCTCTGCGAAAAGATCTGCTCCGATAATTCCTGATGGCGGAAAAACGTCGTCAAAGCGGCACGAGGTTCCCTGATCATTCCCTGTTATTTTTTTGAATCCCGCGCTAAACAGCAGCAAGTGCTTTGGTGATAGTGGCTTGGAAAGAAATCCACAGAATTCCCTGTTAATTCCCTGGTTTTGAACGAAATTTGCATATTTTGGGCAGAATTCGACGATTCCGAGATCGGATTCCGAAACTCCCCTGCTTTTTTCCCTGTTTCTTTGCTTTTGGGCACTGGATTTTCTCCGCAACAGCAGCCCGCAATGGTCGTTTGAAGGCACGCCAGCAAGTCTTGGTTAATGTGCTGAAGATTTTTTCTGCAGCCGCCGGAAAGTTTCGAGTTCCTTGGTAGCCCGATCCCTGTCGCCTTTGCGCTCCAAAGCGGTTGCTAGCTGCTGATGGGCAGGAGCATAAGAAGAATCTGCCTTAATCGCAGACTCGAATTGCAAAATCGCGCCGTCAAGATCGCCGGCATTCATTAGCTTGGTTCCCGAGTTAGTGGCGAAGGTTGCGGTCTGGAGGGTCATTTTCTCTTGAATGAGTTCCGCGCCGAGTTTGCGCTCCGCGGCAGCCGCTTGCGCGTCTCCTTGCCGACTTAGCACCGCCGCCAGCGTAGTGTGCGCCCCAGCAAAATCAGGCTGAAGTTCGATGGCTTTGCGCAGCGCACTCGCTGCCTTGGGCAGGTCACCTGCCTGCTTATAAACCGTCCCTAAGGTGTAGTACGCCTCAGCATAGTCAGGCTTCAGGCGGATGACCTCATTCAGTTCTTTGGCGGATTCCTCGAACTTGCCACTCTGCCAGAGGGTCACTCCGATGGTGTAATGAGGATCAGGAAGGCTGGGATCTAACGCAATCGTTTTACGCAGCTCCTCAAGCGCTGCGGGAATGTCGTCTTTCAGCTTGTAGGCCAGTCCCAGGTTGTAATGAAGTTCGGCATTACCGGGAGCAATAGTTAGTCCCTCTCGGTATTGCCGAATGGCTTCGTCGAAGTCCGCTTTTTCCAGATAAGCTGCCCCAAGATTGTTTCTGAAGCTGCTGTCGCGTGGTGCGAGCGCAAGGGCCTGCTGAAACTTCTGGATTGCGTTATCGACGTCTCCGGTTTGCAACAAAGCCAATCCAAGGTTGTTGTGCGCCTCGGCATCCTCGGGCTGCATGGCGATAACTGCGCGGAACGATGCAATCGCTGACGCAGTGTCTCCGGCTCTTTGAGCCAGCAATCCAAGGCGCATTCGCGCTACTGCCAGATTTGGACTCAACCTGGATGCAGCTTCGTATTCTCGGAGCGCTCCCGCCGAATCGTGTTCCGCTTCCAAAATCGCGCCCAGGTAAAAGTGCGCGCGGCCGTCTTCGGGATTGACCTGCAGAGCCTGTGTCAGAAGCTGCTTTGCGTCTTGCGTCTTCCCGGAATCCAGGAGAGTCACTCCCAAGTGCAGGAGCGCGGGCTGGTATTGTGAGTCTAATTGCAGCGCCGTTCGAAACTGGGTCTCCGCCTCGGGATATTCCTTTTGCTGAGCCAGCAACGAACCCAGCGCATCGTGCAGCTCTGGGCGCTTCGGTGCGAGATCGACGGCTCTCCTCATCTCACTCTGAGCTTCTTGATCATCGCCATGCGCACTGAGTACACGTGCAAGCGCCTCATGCGCTTCCGACTGCTGTGGGGCCAGCCGCACGCCGGTTCTCAGCTCTGTGATGGCATTTTCGCGGTCGCCACTCAACGAGAGCGCTTGTCCCAGGTACACATGACCGATTGCAAGGCTCGGCTTCAAGCGAGTCACAGTCCTGAAGTGAGGAATGGCAGCAGCAACCTCTCCTTGCTGAAGCAATACCTGTGCAAGGGCATTCTGGGCGTCGCTGTCGCGCGGATTCAATTTCACAACCGCCTCAAATGAAGCGCGAGCAGATTTGAGGTCACCCGACTGCCAGGCAGCCAAGCCGGACTGATAGTGGCTCTGGCGAGAAGGAACGCTAGCTGCAGTTTGTGCGGCAAGTGTTGAAGGTAAGGCTAGTGCGCAGGCGAAAGGCAGAAGAACTCTGCAATAACGGAAGAATGCGCTGGAGACCGACACAGAGTTTAGAGAATAGTTGTTACTTTATCACCACCGACGGCGCACGGTAGAGACGCAGCATGCTGCGTCTCTACAAGGATACGCGGATTACCCGTGCAGCATGTGTTGACGTAATCGCGGCTAAAATGGCTCTCGAATGTTCATCCGCAGTCGAACCAGAGGTTTGCTTCTACTCCTCTTATCGTTAGCTTCAGCCTTGGCGCAATCGCCCAAGGCGCCCGTGGCTGACTTTCAGGACGTTGCCGAGAAAGCGGGCCTGAAATTCGAAATCGTCTCCGGCGATAAAGAAAGCAAGAAATACATCGTCGAAACTACCGGCACCGGCGTCGCAATTTTTGATTACGACAATGACGGCTGGCCCGACATCTTCATCGTGAATGGAACTACCGTGGCACAGACTCCCAACGGTTCCGGACCTACGAATCACTTGTTCCACAACAATCACGACGGCACTTTTGCTGATGTCACCGAAAAAGCCGGCCTTCGATCGTCTGGCTGGGGGCAAGGCGTCTGCGCAGGCGATTACGACAATGATGGGTTCGACGATCTGTACGTGACCTATTACGGCAAGAACCGGCTCTATCACAATCAGGGAAATGGCACATTCAAAGAATTGGCTGAAGCTGCCGGTGTCGCCGGCACGGGCAAAGAGTGGGGCACAGGGTGCTCATTTGTTGATTATGATCGCGACGGTCTTCTCGACATCGTCGTCGCCAACTACGTCGATTTTGATCTGGCCACCACGCCTGCTCCGGGCCAGGGTACATCCTGCATGTGGAAGGGCGTTCCAGTGATGTGTGGTCCGCGTGGGCTGAAGAGCGCGCCAAATGTTTTGTATCACAACCTCGGCCGCGGCAAGTTTGAAGACGTAAGCAAGAAAGCAGGCATCGACAAGACCTCAGGCCATTACGCTTTCAGCGTCTCGACTCTGGACTTTGACAACGATGGTTGGCCCGATATTTACATCGCGTGCGATAGCACACCCAGCATTCTCTATCGGAACAATCACGACGGCACCTTCACTGATGTCGCGGTGGTCGCAGGCGCCGCCTTCAACGAAGACGGACGCGAACAAGCCGGCATGGGATCTACGATCGGCGACTTCGACGGCGATGGCAAGCTCGACATTTTTAAGACTAATTTCTCTGACGATAGCTCCACGCTGTATCGCAACAACGGCGACGGCACCTTCACAGACGCTACGTACTCCTCCGGCCTGGGTCTGCATACTCAGTATCTGGGATGGGGGACGATGTTCATCGACTTCGATAACGATGGCTGGCCCGACCTGCTCCTGGTGAATGGCCACGTATATCCAGAGGTCGATAAATATAAGCTTGGCTCGGATTACCAGGAGCCGCGCATCCTATATCGCAATACGGGGAAGGGAACTTTTGAAGACGTCTCGAGTGCCTCGGGACCAGCGATCCTGCGCAAAGCGTCGGGCCGCGGGCTCGCAATTAGCGATTTGTGGAACAACGGAAAGATCGCAGCGGTCATTACCAATATGGGAGAGGCTCCGAGTCTGTTGGTTAACCAGATGAACTATCCCAACCATTGGATGGGGATTAAGACAATCGGAACAAAGTCAAACCGCGACGGCATCGGTGCGCGCATCACCATGAAGGCAAATGGCAGAGTTTTCGTGGACGAGGTACGCAGCGGCTCGAGCTACAGCTCATCGAATGATATGCGAGTTCATTTTGGATTAGGAGCAGCGACGAAAGTCGAGTCACTCGAGGTACGCTGGCCAAGCGGACTCATGGAAAGCTTCGATCCAAAAGTGGATGCTATCAATACCGTAAGAGAAGGATTTGGGAGGCCAGTCATGACTAGCAAAGCGGCGGTTGCAATCGCAAACTAGCAAGCTGCTGTCACTTCTTTTTGAAGACATCTGCTTTCACGATGCCTTGGCCCTCTTTTAAGTGGATCACTCGGTCGACGTCCAAGTCCTTCAGCTCATCCAGCTGCCCGCTAGGCCAGCGTACCTGCAACAAGTCAACTTTCGCTGCTTTGCCCAGTCCAAAATGCACGCGCAGATCGTTTTGAGAGAAGTAGCTGCCGCCGCTGCGAACTTCGTCGACCTGCTCGATTGGCTTCTCGACACCCGGAATGCGTGCTACACATTTGATACGCGCGCCAATCCCACTTCGGTTCGACTTCGTGCCAATCGTCCGCACTTTGATCCAATGATTGCCTGTGCTGGAATCGCAGCGAATAAGCTGGGGAAGATTGTTCACGCAGTTCACAACGATGTCGATGTCTCCATCGTTGTCGAAATCGCCGAAGGCGGCGCCCCTGGCCGGAGCCGGCGTAGAGATCCCAGGACCGGCTTGCATCGAGACATCGTCAAAGTGGCCGTTGCGCAGATTGCGATAAAGGAGTTTGCGCTGTGCATACGCTGCTTCAGTGCGGAGCTGTTCCACTTCGGGATAAACATGCCCGTTACAGACCAGGATATCGAGCCATCCATCATTATCCATATCGAAGAAGCCGCAGCCCCAGCCCAGGTATTTTGTATTAAGGCCTAAGCCGGCTTGGAAAGTCGTGTCATCGAAGTTGTCATTGCCAAGATTTCGGTAAAGTGAGTGCGTGTCGCCCGCGAAGTTCGTCTTGACGATGTCGAGATGGCCGTCGTGGTCGTAGTCCCCGGCAGCGACTCCCATACCGGCTTGAGGCTTACCATCGGGACTCAGGGCAGCTCCAGCGGCAACAGCGATATCTTCGAAACACCCGTTCTTCAGGTTATGGAACAAGGCGCTGGCGGTGGAATCGTTTGCCACGTAGATGTCGGGCCAACCATCTTCGTCGAAGTCGGCGGTGAGCACTCCAAGCCCGTAGGTGCTGGCAGTCTTTGTGATCCCCGACCGTTCGGAAACATCGGTGAAAGTTCCGTCACCGTTGTTGTGATACAGAATATCTTTGCCGCCATTCAGCCCAGGCGGACCGCAGGCAACCATTACGCCTTTATAAAGACATGGTCCCGATTCAGGAACAGGTGCCGTTTTTAGATCAAGATCGATGTAGTTGGCAACAAAGAGATCAAGATATCCATCGTGATCGTAGTCCACGAACGCGCAGCCAGTGCTCCAGCGTGTCGCTTTTTGCGTAAGTCCCGCTTTTGCGGTTACATCACTGAAAGTGCCGTCACCGTTATTGTGATAAAGGGCATTCTGCCCGTAATAACTGATGAAGAGATCTTCGAATCCATCATTGTCGTAATCACCAACACAAACCCCCTGTCCCCAACCGGAGCGCGCGAGACCTGCTCTGATCGTGACATCGGTAAACGTGCCGTCGCGATTGTTCTTAAACAGATGGCAGGTTGGCTCTTCCCCTTTGGGAAATCCTTCGAGACGCCAGCCATTCACGAGGAAGATGTCGAGCCATCCATCGTTGTCGTAGTCGTAAAATGCGACTCCGCAGCCGGTTGTCTCGAGAAGATATTTGTTCTTCTTCATTCCACCGAAAATGGTCTTGGCGTTCAGACCTGCTTGGCGAGCAACATCGATGAACGTAATACCGAGCGGATTCAATGCTTCTCTCGCTGGCCCTGCTTGCGAGTTTGACATTCCTTGCGCGGGTACATTTTGGCCACGCAATCCGAGGCTGCCGAAGATCTGCTCGAAGCTCAAAACAAGCGCAGTGCGGCTGAGCGACTTCAAAAAGTTACGACGATCGAACTGCAATGGATGCCTTTGAACATGTTAGGATTCTGCCGCTTTTCGAATCATTTAAGCATGGCGCCGGGCTCCTGAAGAAACCGATCGCAAGGCATGAAATCGATGCGGTCACATGGACTCAGCCACAGATTACAGGTACAAATCGCTAAATGTTCGCCAGCCAACTGCACAGCACCTTGAAAATCCGTGCAATCCGCGTCGTTTGTGCCATGTTTTGCTGTTGCTGTTTGATTCTGCCCGCCTGCGCTCAGAGTAACGATACGGTTCAAATCGGCACACGCGAACTATCACGCCCTGCACGACCATGGGAATTCCTTGATGCCGTAGGAAAGCGCGCAGGGCTGCTCGGCAATGAGAGCGGGCGTTTCGAAGCCTGGGTTTACCCGCTGAAGCTCTTTCGCGATTTTGATCTGGCATTCGTTCTTCGCAATCGCCGTATTCCCGCCGCATCTCTCGTTCGCACAGTCACCATGCGTCCCGAAGGCCCTACGCTCATCTTTGCGTCAGACGCATTCAACGTTAGCGAGACCTGGCTGGTGCCGCCCGACGAAAATGGCGCCATCATTCGCTTCGAGATCAGCACGTGGGAGCCTGTCGCCCTCGAAGTATCGTTTAATCGCGACTTTCAGCTCATGTGGCCTGCCGGCCTTGGCGGCACGTACATGGTCTGGAACCCCGAGCTCCATGCGTTCACGTTAGGCGAGGAAGGCCGAAAATTCGCCGGAATAGTCGGATCTCCATCCGCCATCTCAGCAGAACCGGAGTTCTTCTCCAATAGCATCTCGAGCATGCGGAGCGCGTTTCAGCTCGATGAAGTCACCAAAGGCTCAGCTGTGAAGTACATTTTTATTGCAGGTTCGACTGCCGGACCTGAGGATGCAAGAAAAACTTACGAACGACTAGCGGGAAATCCCGATGAGTTCTTCTCGTCTGCTCGGAAGTACTACGAAGATTATCTCTCCCGAACGCTCTCCCTGGAGTTGCCCGATCCCAAGCTTCAGGCCGCGTATGATTGGTCGCGCATTAGCACGATTCAAGGCCTCGTAGCTAATCCGTTTTTGGGAAGCGGTCTTGTGGCTGGATATCGCGATTCCGGAGAGTCAGCGCGGCCAGGGTTCGCTTGGTTTTTCGGCCGAGATTCTCTATGGACAGATCTCGCGCTCGACTCCATCGGCGATTTCACTACGGTGAGAACGGCGCTCGAGTTCATCGCGAAATTCCAGCGGCAGGATGGGAAAGTCGAGCATGAGATCTCTCAGACAGCAAATCTCGTCGACTGGTGGAATGGATTTCCGTACGGATTTGCCTCGGCAGATGCGACTCCACTGTTTATTATTGCCATAAATGATTACGTTACGTCGTCCGGAGACACAGCTTTTGCACGTGATCGCTGGGACAACGCGTGGCGAGCTTACCAATTTTTGAAATCCACGTACGACGCAAACGGATTGCCACGCAATTTTGGCATCGGACACGGTTGGATCGAGGGCGGACCGCTGCTTCCAGTAGAGACGGAGTCTTACCAGAGCGGACTGGCTGCCGCTGCACTGCAGTCCTTGGCCTCGCTTGCCAGGGCAGCTGAAAAGCAGACGGAAGCCGAAGCGCTAACGCATGAATTCGCGACGCAACGCACCAAAGCAAACGACGCATTCTGGGACGCGGGTAATCACACCCTCGTCTTTGCCCTCGATAAGGACAATAAACAGGTACGTACGCCGACGGTTCTGAGCACCGCCCCGATGTGGTTCGATATCTTCAGCGCGCAACGGGCAAATAGCACGATCGACCATCTCGCTGACTGGGATCACTCTGCCGATTGGGGAATGCGAATCATCTCTGAGCAGCATCCTCTTTACGCACCCACGGGATACCATTTCGGCTCGGTCTGGCCCCTCTTCACAGGATGGGCTTCGGTCGCAGAGTATCGCAATCACCGACCCTTGGAAGCGTATGCCAATTTGCGCGCGAATTCTCTGCTCTCCTTAGATGGCCCGCTGGGACGTGTGACGGAGGTTCTCTCCGGCAGCTACTACGAAGGCCTCGGCACTGCATCACCGCACCAGATCTGGTCCTCAGCTATGGTGATCAGCCCAATCGTGCGCGGAATGTTGGGATTGAGCGACGATGAAACCCGTAAGTCTGTACGCTTCGCTCCTCATTTCCCACCCGGTTGGGACCGAGTTAGCCTCCAGCAGGTCCCGTCTTGTGGCGGTCAATCGGAGATCCTGTATGTAAGGGGCGAGGATAGCGTTCACCTTGAAGTGAAGGCTGCTGGTAACGGCGATTGCACATTGCAGTTCGCTCCCTCGTTTAGTAAGTATGCCCGCCTGCGGGGAGTTACGTGGAACGGCAAAGCCGTGAAATATACAGTTGAGGCAAATTCTAACGATCAGCACACAGTGGTCTCCGTTCCCTTTTCGACAGGAGAAATAGTTGTGCGAGTAGAGAATGATTTTGGCCTGCAATACGATCAGGAGCTTCCGGCTCTCGGATCGGCCAACGTCAATTTGAAAATATCGCGAGAACACTGGAGTACAGACAACCGCGAATTGAAAGTGCGAGTGGCCGGCGTGGGGGGCGAACGATATGAGCTTCGCGCGTACGGTGCCAAAGTGGCTTCGGTAAATGGTGCAGAGCTGAAACAGGTGAGTAACAGAGTACAAACGATAGAGATCACATTTCCGTCTGCTGCTAGCCCAGGAAAGTACGTCGAGCGCGAGATCACGATTCACTTCTAGTTTAGGAAAATGGCAAAATGAGTCTCTCCTTTTAGCGGCAAAGTACTTGACACGGTCATCTTCGCTGAAGCATGCTCCTTACCATGCAGCAATGCCGAAATCCGCACAGGCGTAGGTACGTCTCGACTCAAGCGAGAACACCAGAGATGACGCCGCACTCCGCGGATGCCCTTGACCAGCTTCAGTTCATTCGCCACACGATGGAAAGCGCGACCTCCTTCACAGCCGTTCCCGGTTGGGGAACTGTTGCCCTCGGCTTGACTGCGATCGCCGCAGCGATTGTGGCTCGTACTCTCGACTCTCGCGAGACGTGGGTATTGCTATGGCTTGGTGAGGCTGTGCTGGCCGGACTCATCTCAGTCGTGGCGATGGTGAAAAAGACCGGAAGTCTGGCGAAGCTCGCCAATTCAATACCTGCCCGCAAGTGCGCGCTAAGCCTCGTGCCGCCGCTGGCCGCGGGCGGGGTATTGACGTTGATCATGATGGAGCAGCACTTGTACGCAGCGCTTCCCGGAATGTGGCTGATGCTCTATGGTGTGGCCGTAATTACAGGGGGCGCGTTTTCAGTACGGGTCGTTCCGGTAATGGGAATTTGCTTTGCGGTGTTTGGAACGATTGCGCTCGCTCTTCCCGCAAGCTGGGCAAATGGAATCATGGCCGCCGGATTTGGCGGCTTGCATGTGCTCTTCGGGTTGCTCATCGCCCGGAGACACGGAGGTTAGTGAGGTTGCGTCAAGCGAAGTTGAAGTCCAAATCTACTGTTCACGAGAATGTCCGCTCCACAGCGCGGGCGGTCCCGCCTCATAAAGAGGCATCCGCGTCCGAGCTCGATCCCGTCATTCATGAGCGCATGCGCCTTGGGATCATCAGCGCTCTTGCTGTTCGAGAGGCGCTTACCTTTTCGGAGCTGAAGCGGCTGTTGGATGCTACCGACGGCAATCTGAGCGTCCATGCTCGCAAGCTGGAGGACGCCAACTACGTAGTCTGCACCAAGAGTTTTGCAGGCCGTGTGCCGCGCACCGAGTACCGGATTACCTCAGCAGGGCGCAAGGCTTTGGAGCAATATCTCGACCACATGGAGCAGATCATCCAGCAAACCCGCGGCAACTGAATCAATCCGCGTAATTCTTCCAACGTAGCCGTGCAGAAGTTGCCGGATGTGAATCCGCTTCTTCTCGATTATCATTTGTTCGACTCGCGAGCTGTTCCCCACATGAGCGATCGCCGCAAAACCAAAACTACGCCTGACCTCGAGAGGCGCAAGCGCAATCGACGCGCTTTTGTGCGATGGCCGTTTGATTTTGATGTTCGTCTGGCCTGGGGAAGGCAATCTGTTCTGTGTCGCGGATACGAAATCGCTGAAGGTGGACTTTCAGTAGTTTGCGAAATCCCACTTCCCCCCGACACCGAAATCGATATTGAGTATCGACTGCAGCCCATAGCGAATGCCGTGACAGTCAAAGGCAAAGTTCGATATGTTCAAGGTCCGCACGTCGGGCTCGAGTTCCTCAACTTAGGGTTGAAGGACCGGCTGGCAATCGTCCAGCACTGCGAGAAGCTGGATCCGGTATAGGTTTGGTCCATCTCTCCGGGCATCTCACTCCAGCAGCTCCTTAAAGCAGCATCAAGAACTTCCATACCCTGCAAACACGGCAGCGCCGTTACACATCCAACCGATTTAGTTCTATAAGTCGGTCATTGCGACATGCAGGAGGGCGAAATGGCAGATCCCCTACGGAAGGATGCTTTTCGATCAGTAACTATCGCTGAAGAATTGGATGAGACCCGCGGCAGAGTTTCTCGAACGGATTTGAACATGGACATGGCTAGTCCCGACCGCCAACTGCCGGAGGCGGGGAACCCTCGTCTGAATCGGGCTGCCGAACAGGTAGGCGGAGCTGTAGGACGTGTGGTGTCGCAAGCGCGCCGCGTTCCTGATTCGGCCTGGGAAAAACTCCACCTCGTCCGAGATCGGGCAGAGCAAGCGAAAGACGCCGTCTCTAATCGTATCTCCAGTTCGGCGTCTTCGTTGGCCGATACAGCTGAGCAGCGAGCCCGCAGCTTGGTTGGGACAACTCAGGAGAAAGCTCGCGATTTGATGGATCGTGTGGAGGAACGCGGACGGGTCGCATTTGACGAAGTTGACCAACTCAGCCGTAGGGCTGCTGAGCGGGCCAGCGAGATCAAGGATCGAATTGAAGAACAATCGCGCGAGTTGCGGTTGCAAGCACGCCTCCGCGCGGAGCAGATGCGTAGGCGAGCACAGCGCCTCGTTCACGAGCATCCTCTGGAGGTGCTGGGCGGCATTGCCGGAGCAGCTCTTCTGGCTGGTGTTTCACTAAGGATTGTGAGGGCACACAATGCACGTCGTCACTGAAAACAACAAATCTATCGGGCAAGTTGTGAGCGAACTGAAAAACGATGCTCGCGATTTTGTCTCCACGCGCCTACAAATCTTGACGCAGGAAATGAATGACAAGCTGAAGGTTTGGAAAGCCGCAATTCCCATTTTGGTGGTTGGGGCCCTGCTTGGCGGAATGGCGCTTATAGTTCTGACCTTTGCTGTTGTCGCGTTTCTCGCGGGCATCTTCCTGCCGAGTCCCTATGCCTGGTGCTATGGAGCGCTGATTGTGACCGCGTTTTACATGATTTGCGCTTTCGGACTCTTCTATCTTGGCAAGCGTGAATTGACACAGACGGGAATTGCGCCGACGCGTACCCTTCGCGTGCTCAAGCAGGACCAGATCTGGATTCAGAATGAAGCGAGGTCACAGGTATGACGCAGGCGACTTTTCCCACCGAAATTCTCGAGCAGCACGCAGCAGAACAGAGACGAGCGCTCCATAATGACGTTCAACATCTCCGCTCAGTGGTTCGCTCTGAGGTTCGAGAGCGTACCGATGTGAAGCGAGTAGTACGAAGGCACTTTGCTGTGGTTGCGGCTGCCACTGCAGTTCTGGCCTTGTCATTTGGATACGGCTTCACCGGAATCTTTACGCGCGAGTAGAGCGATCGCTTTGGTTGAAGAGAGCCGCACTCTGCTGCGGCTCTGGTTCCCTTTGCAGGTTCCTCACCTCATACTCGTGCATCTTTTCCACATCAGCAGCTCTCGAATTTTCCCAACGCTACTCTGACTTTTGACAATCTAAATCCGTATGCAGTTGAGACGCCACTCCAAAGCAATTTTCACTGTGCTCGACACCGCAATTGGAACTCTGCTCTGCGCTTCCGTCGCTCTCATCCTTGCATTGCTCTTTAATCAAACTCGGATGGAAGTAACTCTTCCCATCATTTGTCTCGCGGTGGTCGTATCCGTTGCAGCACGCTTCGGTGTAGCCACTGGAGTGCTGGGCAGTGTCGTATCAGCGCTGCTGCTGGCCTACTTCGTTTATGCTCCGCAACATCGCTACGGATCGTCAACCATGATGCACGTGCGAATCTCTCCTGGTTGTTGCTGGGCGGAATATCGCTGAGCTTCCTCTTCACTCCCCGTCGTGACGAACCGACGAAGGAGCACCAACGGAATCCAATAGCCAAAGAGTAGGCCGCTCTGCGCGATTGCTTGCCGCACACCGGGTTAACGACGCCCGTTCTCGAGCGAGCCCTGCAGCTCTGCTTCGAGAAATTTGAAGGCAGGAATCGGAGTGCAGCGAATAGGAACACTGCCTACACTCACATGGCACTCGACAAGAGCGTTCATTCGCAGGAGGATATATGAGCAACGCGTCTGTGATCCCGATCGATTCATTGAGTGAAAGAAGTGCAAGGATTCCGTCCCTCGATTGGGTACGAATCTCTCGGGAACTGGATGCTTACGGCAATGCTGTACTCGGCCGTCTGCTCTCTCCTGAAGAGTGCCTAGAGATTGCGGCTCTGTATTCGAAGGACGATCTATTTCGCAGCAAAGTCGTGATGTCGCGCCATGGCTTTGGGCAAGGTGAATACAAGTACTTCAAGTATCCTCTGCCCGAATTGCTTGCGGAGGTACGCACAACGATGTATCCGCATCTGGCTCCAATCGCGAATCGATGGAATCAGGCGTTGGGCATCCACGTAAATTTCCCGGAAAGGCACGCCGACTTCATCAGGCGCTGTCACGGGGCGGGACAAGAGAAACCAACTCCGCTGCTGCTGCAATACGGACCCGAGGACTACAACTGCCTGCATCAGGATCTCTATGGGGAGCATGTCTTTCCGCTTCAGCTCGCCATTCTTCTGTCCAAACCAGGACGAGACTTCGAAGGCGGCGAGTTCGTCATGACTGAGCAGCGTCCTCGCATGCAGTCTAGAGCGCAAGTAGTGCCTCTGCATCAGGGAGACGGGGTGCTGTTCGCGGTACATAATCGTCCAGTGCAGGGCACGCGGGGAGTCTATCGCGTCAACCTTCGACACGGAGTGAGCCGCGTCCGCTCCGGTCAGCGGCACACATTGGGAATCATCTTTCACGATGCCAAGTAAGCGCCAGCGCAGCAGCGGAAATCTCTTCGAGGATGCTATCGAGGAACCACGAACTGAGCCGCTGGCGACCGGCGCAACGGTTCTCCGTGGCTTTGCATTACAGCACGAAATGGCAGTCCTCTCAGCAATTCGTGAGGTGGTTGCGAAGGCTCCATTTCGGCAAATGATTACGCCCGGTGGTTATCGCATGTCGGTAGCCATGTCGAACTGCGGATCACTGGGCTGGGTCACAGACCGAAGCGGCTATCGCTATGACAGTCAGGATCCGATGAGCGGCTTGCCTTGGCCGCCGATACCGGTGCCACTCTTCAGACTCGCAAGTAATGCCGCGACTGAAGCCGGATTCCCAAATTTCGTACCTGACGCCTGTCTGATCAATCGCTATGAAACCGGCGCACGCCTCTCGCTCCATCAGGACAAAGACGAGAAGGATTTCAGTCAGCCCATTGTCTCAGTGTCGCTCGGAGTTCCGGCGGTGTTTCTGTTTGGCGGCCTGAAGCGCAACGACAAAACCGTTCGAGTGAGACTCACGCATGGTGACGTTGTGGTCTGGGGTGGTCCGGCACGGCTTCGCTATCACGGAGTTCAGCCTCTGAAGGAAGATCACCATCCACTCGTCGGCGATCTCCGTGTCAATCTGACCTTCCGCAAGGCTGGATGATCAGGTGCAACAACAAGGCGCAAATAACAGGCATTTTGAAATGCAAACTAAATGTTGTTGAATTTGTCCCAAATCCTGAAAATTCCTCGGACCTCAGGGAATTCTTTGCACCTTCAGCCGAGCACTTCGGGCGCGAAGATGTAGACTTCGAGAAACTTTGCAAATTGCAGCGTTGGCCTCTCACGTGGAAAATCCAACCCAAGCGATTCGGTCATCGTATTCACGTCGAACTCTGCCTCAGCCGACTGCAGAGGCCAGGGAAGATGATGAATCTGGATGCGCTGAACCTTCCGTTTTCGCGTGGTGTAAAGGCAATAGCGCTCGGTAACGAATCGCTCTAGATCGCTTTTCTCAGCTGATACATCCCCAGTAGCCCCATAGTGGCCGACCAACTTCGCCTTTGTCGTTTGTCGTCTTGTGCTCCGGTATTGCACCTGGTCAACAGCGAAAACTTTGACATTCATGTCTGCCCAAAAATAAGGAAGTCCCGCTCCTGCTCTTGCTCCTAGTACTGCAAGTAGACTTCCAGCATCGAGGCTGAAGAAGTAGACACCAGGCTTGTCAGGCTCCTGCGGAGCTCGCACGTAGGTTCGCACATTGAGTTCAGGAAATGTGGTCGCCGTCGGAACGTAAGGCAGTGCGCGAAATCGCACATGGCTCATCCAGAAGGGAATTACGCCTATCCAAGCCTTGCCGTCGAAGGTGTCCAGATCCAACTCACGAGGAACCAGCGGGCGAACTTGTTCGGCTGGAAGGGCCCAGTGCGCAAAGAGCAAGTCATGCCAGCGCTGATACATGACCCAAGGAGCCTCAGGCAGCGGCCATGGCCGATGGGCAGTTTCCCTCAGAATTTCGTGATTTGGTGATTTCGTCATTTCCTGGTCTGCGCGCATGCGGATCAGCAATCACGAAATCACAAAATCGCTAAATCACAAAATCGCGAATCCTCGAAATGCATAGGCGCAGTTTGGCTTCTGTGCGCTATGCTGACTGCCTGATGTCTCATCCCAACGGAACTAAACCGGCCTGTAATCCGGAAGGGTCAACACAGCAGCTTTCTATTCCGTCGACGGAAGTGTTTGCCGTTCACGGTGTCGAACCCGAAGTGCAGGCTTACGCAATGGCCAAGTACTCACGCTCTGCACTCTCGATGAAGGAGTCACTGAGGGAGATCAGCGAGCAGAAGGCCGAGCAGTTCCTCAACACCTTCTACTTTCAGTACGGACATCGCTCGATCGCCGATTTGGCACACATCCCGATGGCCATCGAAAGGCTCTCGATTCTAGCTGCGATCACACTTGTGGATGAGCAGCGTTGGGACGGCCAAGAACGCTCGACGCGATACCAGAACTTCAAGAAGAGCGGCTTTTACATTCCGGAATTCACCAGCTCCGCGGATCGTGACCAATACCTTAAGACCGTAAAGTTTCTATTCGCCGAATACGAAGCGATCTCCGATGAAATGGCGCGTTATCTCGCTACACAGATTGCAAAACCTGCCGAGATGACGCAGGAAGCTTACCAGCGCATCTTGCGCGCGCGTGCCTTCGACATCTCTCGCTATCTGCTGCCGTTAGCGACGAATACCTCGCTTGGCCAAATTGTGAATGCACGGACACTGGAAACCCAGATCTCGCGCTTGCTCAGTCACACACATGCCGAGGTTCGGCAACTAGGAGAGGCGCTCAGGCAAGCAGCGCGTTCAGCTTCCTACAATGTCAACGAAGCCGTATACCGCAAGCTGGTGGATGAGATTGCGGCTGAGAATCCGGCTCTCGCCGAGCGCGCTCGGGAAGTGCTGCTCAAGGATGTGAAGGTTGCGGCCACACTCGTGAAGTATGCCGAGGCAAGTCGTTACGAGCAGGAGACTCGTCGTGAGCTCCGCCAGGCTCTTCGCGAACTCATTCCCATCGATACGGTGATCCAGGACGGTCAACTGGAGCAGTCTTTTGTTGTCGATTTGCTCGAACATGAGCCGCTCGAGATTGAGCTGGCCAGCACGCTGCTATACGGAGCCGATCACTACAGCTATCGTCAGATTCGGGAGGCGGTCTCATCGATTTCCTCGGCGCGTCGAGAAGAAATTATCGCTCTCGGTATGCGCCATCGAGGCAAGCACGACGAGCTGCTGCGTTTCTTCGCCGCCGGCCAAGCATTTCGCTTCGACATTCTCATGGACATCGGCGGATTTCGCGACATGCATCGTCACCGCCGCTGCATTCAGATCGAACAGGAGTTCACGAACCTCCACGGCTTCGCTACTCCTGAGGAACTCCGTTCTTCAGGCCTCCAGGATCGTTACGGTGAAACGATGTTGCGCGCCTCCGACACGCATGACCAGTTCTGCGGGAGTCACGATCCGAATGGAGAGCAGAACGCGCAATATGTACTGCCTTTGGCCTTCAAGAAACGCACGCTCTTCAAAATGGACTTCGCAGAAGCCGTCTATATTTCCGAGCTGCGAACTACGCCGGCGGGACATCGCTCATATCGGGAAGTGGCTTATGCGATGTATGAAGCGGTGGCTCGGCGGCATCCATCACTTGCGAAGTATTTCCGGGTGCATGACGTGCGGGAGCCTGTGGATTTGTTAAAGCGATAAAAACCGGAGTGAAGCACGAAGGGCACGAAGGAGACTCATAAGGTCACCCAGAAAATCCACCGTGACCTTAATCTCTTGAGCTCGACCTTCGTGTTTACTCGGGGCGCTTCGTTTTTTCTTCGCTAATGGGGGAATGTTCCGCTATAATGCCCTCTCGTAATTGAATCCAACTCAGCAGGAGGCATCATGGCGGACGAGAAATCACGCGCAATCGATCTCGCTCTATCGCAAATTGAAAAGCAGTTTGGCAAGGGATCGATCATGCGGCTCGGCTCGAAGGAAGCGATCGTGCCGATCTCGGTTATTTCTACTGGCGCGATTTCCTTTGATGCTGCTCTTGGTGTTGGCGGCTTTCCTCGCGGACGCGTGTTTGGAGTCTTCGGTCCTGAGTCCTCCGGCAAAACCACGATTACTCTCCAGGTGATCGCCGAAGCGCAGAAGGCCGGGGGGATGGCGGCTTTTGTGGACGCAGAGCACGCGCTCGATCCGACATATGCGAAGAGACTAGGGGTCGATGTGGATAACCTGCTGGTCTCGCAGCCGGACTACGGCGAGCAGGCGCTTGAGATTACCGAAGCGTTGGTTCGATCGAATGCCATTGACGTCCTTGTCGTGGACTCAGTCGCCGCGCTCGTTCCCAAAGCGGAACTCGATGGCGAGATGGGCGACAGTCATGTTGGACTGCAGGCCCGTCTCATGTCCCAGGCTCTTCGCAAGCTCACCGGCACGGTCTCCAAGTCGCGCACTTGCCTGATCTTTATCAATCAAATCCGCGAGAAGATCGGCGTCATGTTCGGAAATCCCGAAACGACTACGGGCGGCCGCGCGTTGAAGTTCTACTCTTCCGTGCGGGTCGACATCCGGCGCATAGCTGCCATCAAAGAAGGTGATCTGGTGGTCGGCTCGCGCACCAAAGTCAAAGTCGTGAAGAACAAAGTAGCGGCTCCGTTCCGCGAAGCTGAATTCGACATCATGTACGGCGAAGGGATCTCGCGCGAAGGCGACCTGCTCGATCTGGCGGCCAATCACAACATCGTCGAGAAGTCCGGTTCATGGTTCAGCTACAAGGGCGAGCGCATCGGCCAAGGCCGCGAGAATGCAAAGGTCTTCCTGAAAGAGAACAAAGACCTCGCCGGAAAGATCGAGGTCGAAGTTCGCAAAGCGCTGGGGCTAACGGCGGCAGGCGAGAAGGCCGCTGCGGCAGCGGGGCCGAATGGAGCCGGAGCAGCAACTGCAAATCATCCGCCTGCTCCTCCACGCCCAATTCCAATGCAGCGTAAATGAACACCTGAAAGAGCGAATACCAAGGTCACGAAGACAAAGGACGAGATCACTAGAGGGAGCTTCGTGACCTTATCCTTTGCTCCTTCGTGTACTTCATGTTCGCTTCTCCCCGGAAAATGGAAAACGCCAGAACTGGTTGGTTCTGGCGTTCATCTTTTGGCCCCTCTATACGGGCCCAAAATTTCCATCGAGGCCGTTGAGCACTCCCCCAAATGCCTTCACAACCTCTCGATTTCTAGCTGTTGCAATTGCCGAGCCAAAATCTTTGAGCCCGTAAATAGCTGATTCTTCAATCTCGACGTTAAGCGGGCAAAATACTAACGCAAAAGGCAAAGTGAAAAGGTTTGCACACTGTTCTATTGGATTAGCCATTGCGAGGCTGGCACAGAGTCCATAGAATCGGGTCGAAGCTGCCTTCCAGGGCTGTAAATGAAACAAATCAGGGCTATATACCCCGGATCCTTTGATCCGCTAACGAACGGCCATCTGGACCTTATTGACCGTGGAAGCAAAATCTTCCACGAGCTGATCGTGGCCATTCTTCGAAATTCGGAGAAAGAACCCCTTTTCGACGTCGCCGAACGCAAGGAAATGCTCATAGAAGCGACGTCGCGCTGGCCCAATGTACGCATCGATACCTTCTCCGGACTGCTGGTGGATTACGTTGTTCAGCAGAGGGCGCACGCTGTCTTGCGCGGCATCCGCGCAATTAGCGATTATGAGTATGAGCTGCAGATGGCCCTCATGAACCGCAAGTTGAACGCGCAAGTGGAAACCGTGTTCATGATGCCCGCCGAGACTTATTCTTATCTGAGCTCGCGCCTGGTGAAGGAAGTGTTCCGGCTGGGCGGTTCGGTTCGTCAATTGGTTCCCCCTGAGGTAGAGAAGCGGTTGTATAACAAAGTTCACCCTGAAGTTTCGCTGGCCAGGCAGGGGAAGCACTAGATTCGGAGGCAACGATGGCAACTACTGCGATCAGCAGTCCATTTTCGGCACGGGTAAATCGGATTGAAGTCTCGGCCACAATCGCCATGACGGCCGAAGCTGCCAAGCTGCGCGCTAAAGGAATCGATCTGTGCGACATGGGTATGGGCGAGCCGCACTTCAACACGCCACGCCACATCAAGGACGCCGGCATTGCCGCCATCGAACAGAACTTTACGAAGTATACTGCCGTTGGAGGGGTCCCCGAACTCCGCAAAGCCATCGTGGAGCGACACGCTACTGATTTCGGTTCCAACTACATGCCCGACGAGGCTGTCGCCTCAACCGGAGGCAAGCAGGCGTTGTTTAATGCCCTCCAAGTGCTCGTGGATCACGGCGACGAGGTCATCATTCCAGTTCCATATTGGGTCTCCTTCAAGGACATCGTCGAGTACGCCGGCGGAAAGTGCGTGTACGTCGAAGCCGACGAAGAGCAGGATTTTCGCATTACGGCCGAGATCATCAAGCGCGCGATTACTTCTCGGACACGCGCCATCATTTTGAACAGTCCGTGCAATCCTTCCGGCGCGGTCATGTATCCCGAAGACATGCGCGAAGTGCTTCTGATGGCGCACCGACGCGGCATCTACGTTATCGCGGACGAATGCTACGTTTACCTCAATTTCACCGGCGACATTCAGTCAGCCGGATCTGTCAGCGAAGCGCGGGAACACCTGGTAATCATCGGCTCGTTGTCGAAGACCTATGCCATGACCGGGTGGCGATCGGGATACGCGCTTGGGCCGGCTCCGGTTATTGCGCAGATTAGCAAGCTGCAGAGCCAATCCACGTCGAATCCGGCATCCATGGTACAGAAGGCTGCTATCGCTGCATTGGAAGGTCCGCAGGATTGCGTCGCCGAGTTCCGCGCAGATTACATTCGCCTGCGCGACCAGGTACTCGCCGATCTGGCTCAGATCCCTGGAGTTCGTTGTGCGCGACCAGTGGGTGCCTTCTACGTTTATCCCAACATCTCGGCATATCTTGGCCGTGGGGGTCTGCAGTCGAGCATCGATGTTGCCAACCGTCTGCTGCATGAGGCGCACGTGGTTACCGTTCCTGGCGAAGGCTTCGGGACGCACGAGCATATACGTCTCTCGTACGCCACGAGCGGCGCGGTCCTTAAGGAAGCGTTGCAACGCATGAAGAATTTCTTCGCATCGGTGTAGCAGATGAGGATTCGTCCTCGATCATCATGCTGGGCAACGGCGGTGCTGTTATTCACTGGCTTCACCGCTGGAAATGCTTACGATTACAAGCCGCCTGAGATTCCACCGGCGGGCCATGCGGCAAAGTTTGCGCAGCATGACACGCACAAAGGCGAAGGTGTAACGGTCGCCGTTGATCCATACGGGCCAGAGAAGGATTCCGTCTTTCACGTGAAATTTGCGGACCATCGCATCCTTCCCGTGCGCCTCATTATCAGCAATGACAGCGATGATCCGCTCTCGCTGGCAGACGCGAAGATCCAGTTCACGACGTCGCACAAAGCCAAAGGCGAGCCGCTCACCAAAGAGGATATCGAACGCGCAGTCGGGCGTTCCGTGGAGCCCCAGGACACCACATCATCGACGCGGATCCCATTACCTGTTCCCATTCCTCGCGGTAAACCCAAGCGCCTGCCCAAGGGGACGGAAGAAGAGATTGACTACTTGATGTTCAAGGCTGAAGCTGTAGAACCGCATAATACGCAAGCGGGATTTTTATTCTTCGATGTAAGCGGCGTGCAACAACCTCTCATCGGATCGCGGATTCTGTTCACTGGCATTCGGAACGGCAAAGGCCAAGAACTGTTTTACTTCGACATTCCGCTACAGTGATTGACCACTCACGCCGTACGGTAGAGACGCGGCATTCTGCGTGCACATTCCTCGCAGCATGTGGAAACCATCAACTCCGGATTACACGATCAATCCTGCTCACGCCGCATCTTTCCACCATAGCGACGCGCTTTCCACCCACTCTCCTGTGGACGCAATGTTGGAGGTTCGGACAACTTGTTCCTGTTCAGATGAAGCTGCTCGACAATCCATCACGGACCTGCTTCTCCGCCCTCAATTTCTAAATCGCGAACCGCTCTCCCTTCGCTCGGAATGCGATTTGGAGATAAATGTCCACTTTTCCAGAGCATTTACTACTGCTGCTAGAGTAGTTGTTCTTTTCTCTGATTGAAGTAAAAGCAGTAGCTGATATAAGTTTTACGCATACATTGCAGGGGGTCTCGTCATCATGTCTTCATCCGGAGTGAGCGTGGAGAACGTCGAAAAAATCAGCACTGCACCTGGTGCAGCTATGGAGCTCGTCCTGAGCCAGGCCGAATTGCTCAGGGAGCTCACGGCCACGCAAGGCGTAGTCGAGCGCAAGACGACGATCCCGATTCTTTCAAACTTTCTGTTTGAAGCCGCGGGTGATCGACTCACGATTACTGCTACGGACCTCGATCTGAGCCTTCGGACCTCCTGCGGTGCTACGGTGAAGAAAGAAGGATCCTGCACAATCCCAGCGCGAAAACTCTACGACTACGTGAAGCTGCTTCCCGAAGGATCAATCACCATCAAGCAGATGGAGAATCACTGGGTGCAGATTCGCGCTGGTCGATCGAATACGAAGATGGTTGGTATGGCGCGAGCAAATTTCCCAGCGCTGCCAACCTTTCCATCGGGCTCAACGACGAAGCTTCCGGTGCCGGCGCTGCACAATTTGATTGCGAAGACGATCTTTGCGATCTCGAACGAAGAATCGCGTTACACGTTAAACGGGGCTCTGATGGTAATCAAAGCCGAATCGATCGCGATGGTAGCAACGGATGGACATCGACTCGCGCACATCGAGACGAAGTCTTCTTTCCCGGGCGTGAATGGAGAGATGAAGACCCTGGTGCCGCGCAAGGCGATGAATGAATTGAAATCGCTGCTCGATCAGACAGATCAGGATTTCGTTGAATTTGCGAAAGATGATTCGACTCTGTTCTTCCGCATCGGAGGCAGGCTGCTTACTTCGCGCCAACTTACCGGACAATTTCCGAACTACGAAGCCGTGCTGCCGCGCGACAACAACAAAGCTGTCGTTGTGGGATGCGCAGACCTCATGGGCGCCATTCAGCGCGTTGCTCAATTCGCCGATGAACGATCAGGCGCGATTCGTATGAAGCTCGAGAAGGATGAGATTCGCATTTCGTCTTCGTCCACTGAAGCCGGCGAATCAGAGGAGTTCATTGAGACCAGCTATAAATCCGATCCACTGATCATCGGCTTCAACTCGCAGTACATGCTCGACTTCCTCAAGGTGACGAACTCCGGTGAAGTGCGGCTGGAGTTCAAAGACGCGCAATCGGCAGGGCAGATAAGGCCAGAGGGTGGAGCGGACGAGTACAAATATCGCTACATCATCATGCCCATGAGAATCTGAAGTGAGTTTTCGACGCGTCTTAAGGCTCGACGCTGACCAGCGCGATTTCTGAACCGTTGCCGTGCGGCAGGACTACGACGATCTTTTGTTCGTCGCCTGAAATCAATTTCAGCAGTGTTCCGCTCGCGGCAAAGTCTCTTGCATGGCATGCCGATGGAGCGGTGAACGCTGCGTCATTAAGCTGCACGTCCACATCGTTGTTCTTGCCTCCGGAACATTCCACGACTTGTCCTTTGGCTTTGAGGCGATCTCGATAAAACTGAAGAACCTTGTCAGGCTTGTCTTGAGAGAGGTATGCACTTGCAGCGACGCTGTGTGCGCGGGTGCCATCAGTCAGGGAGACAGTTCCTCGACCATCCGCGTGCTCGCTCAAGACGGCCTTCGGGTACACGGGCAGCCCAGGGCCATTGCCAGCATCGAATTTGTTCCCTGAGGTTTGAGCGAAGGCGAATCCGGAGGTGAGCGCTAATATGAGGTATGCCGCGGCTGTACGCATCGAGACTCCTCCATTAGAGTTGGGACCAAACGAAGCTGTTGGATGCCGCCCGCAGGTACAGGTCTGCCAGGCTGGTCACTTTGCTCCGGTCCTTGCGCCAAGAATTCGCAACTTTGCCGTACGCAGAGCGTCTAAAATATCGTAATGCGCAGGCTTTTCCAAGTCGCTGTTCTTGGTGCCGTCCTTTGCGCCGCTCCTGCAGGCTTTGCTCAACACAGCAGCATTGAATTTCATGGCATTCCCGCTTCAGTAACCTCGCCCAGGACTGATGGCACTTTCCGCGGGATTCCCGCGAGCGTCACCGATCCCAGTTTCAGACAGTCACCAGGTTTCCGCACGCACGGGCCTTGCTGCCAACGTGGGCGCCATCAATCTAGTGCTACTCCGGTGTATGCGGTTCCGTACTACGGCTACTACGGTTATCCCTACTATCACGACGCATCTCTCTATGATCAGACACAGCAGCCCGTGCAGCAGCAGGCTCCTACGCCTCAAGTGATCATCATCAAAGACGAACGTTCGTCAGCGGATGACGAGTCGCGGTATGGTGAGCACGAGTTCGACGAAGGCCAATCCAGCGCACGGCCATCTAGGCAGGACGTGGCACAAGTGCAGATTCCCCCAGGCGCACCCGCGCTGGCAGAGGAGCTCCCGCTCACCACGCTTGTGTACCGTGATGGGCACAAAGCTGAAGTGCGCAATTACGCAATCGTGGGCAGCAATCTGATCGATCTCACCAAGAGTTCACTTCTGAAGAAGATTCCTCTAGCGTCACTCGACCTGGAAGCGACTCGTCGTGAGAACGAAGAGAACGGCGTTGAGTTCCATCTGCCCTGAGAAGGCTTCGAAGCTGCTGAGCGCTCTTCCTTCGATAAGCTTCTTTCCCAAAAAGGTACGGAACGCCTAAGCTTTTCACGCCACTCATCGCAGCTGAATTCATGCTATAATCAGACCAGCGCGCCGGGCAACTAACATCCTGATAAAACAATAGCTTACGGGCGATTCGATGGGCTTCTATCGTGAAAGCTTCGAAGCCGTTGCTCCACCCACTTCTGTCTTAAAGCCCGAGTAGCTATATAAGCTCAGCGCAAAAAAGGAGCCAGCAGTTAGCCCAATAGTTAGCTGCTTTTGCCACGAATGGCTGACGAACAGAACCCCCAACTTCCCCTAACACCTCCTGGCGGTGAGCCGCCGCAAGGACCAGGCGCAGCCAACATTATTCCTATCAACGTGGAAGAGGAGATGCGCCGGTCGTATCTCGATTACTCCATGTCGGTGATCATCGGGCGCGCATTGCCCGACGTCCGCGATGGACTCAAGCCTGTGCATCGTCGTGTGCTCTATGCCATGAACGAGATGGGCCTTCAGCACAACAAGAAGTACACGAAGTGCGCCAAGGTCGTTGGACAGGCGATGGGCCAATACCATCCGCACGGCGATACCGCCATCTATGACACCCTGGTTCGTCTTGCCCAGGACTTCTCGTTGCGTTATCCACTGATAGATGGCCAGGGAAACTTTGGATCAGTCGATGGCGATCCTCCGGCGGCGATGCGTTACACCGAGTGCCGCTTGCGAAAGATCGCCGGCGAAATACTCTCCGACATCGACAAGGAGACGGTCGATTTCGTTCCTAACTACGACGAATCCACCATTGAGCCCACGGTTCTTCCTACACGCATTCCTAACCTGCTGATCAACGGTTCGAACGGAATTGCGGTGGGAATGGCGACAAACATCCCGCCGCACAATCTCACCGAGATCGTCAATGCAACGATCACTCTGGTTCAGACTCCGCAAACCACGCTGAAAGAAATTCTGAAGATCGTAAAAGGGCCAGACTTTCCCACCGGCGGTTTTATCTATGGCCGCAGCGGAATCGAGCAGGCGTACACGAATGGGCGTGGTCGCTTCACAGTTCGCGCAAAGGCAGCCATCGAGAACCTGGCCCAGGGACGTCAGGCAATCATCGTTACAGAGATTCCATACCAGGTAAATAAGGCATCGCTCATTAAGCGCATCGCCGAGCTCGTAAACAACAAAGCAATTGACGACATCTCTGACGTGCGCGACGAATCCGATCGCGACGGCATGCGCATTGTAATCGAACTCAAGCGCGGCGCAGAATCTCAAATCGTCCTCAACCAGCTCTACAAGCACACCTCGATGCAAGAGAGCTTCAGCATGATCTTCCTGGCGGTGGTCAACAACCAGCCACGCGAAATGGGCCTGGTGCAGGCGATCCAGCACTTCATCGATCACCGCGTCGATGTTGTGCGCCGCAGAACCGCGTACTTGGTGGCCCGCGCACGGGAACGCGAGCACATCCTCGAAGGCTACAAGATCGCGCTCGACGATCTCGACCAAGTCATAAAACTCATTCGCGGATCGGCATCGCGCTCCGATGCTCGCGAAGCCCTGCTTGCCGCAAACTTTAAGGTCACCGACAAGCAGATTCACTCAACTGGCAAGCTGAGCGGACGTCAGGCGGACGCCATTCTCGATCTGCAACTCTACCGGCTGACGCGGCTCTCGACGGACGAAATCTTCAACGAGCTCGCCGAAATTCGCGAGCGCATCGCTGAGTACGAGAGCATTCTGGCGTCGGAAAAGAAGCTGCGTAACGTGATCGTGAAGGAACTCGAAGAGATCAAGAAGGAATACGGCGACGAGCGCCGCACGACGATTACCGACGAGGGTGTCGAGATCACGCTTGAAGACTTGGTGGCCGATGAACAGGTGGCGGTCACCGTCTCTCACTCCGGTTATCTCAAGCGGACTGCGCTTTCAACCTATCGGCAGCAGCGCCGTGGCGGCATGGGTCGCAAAGGCATGAGCACACGGGAAGAGGACTTCGTCGAGCAATTGCTCATCGCGTCCACGCACGCTTACTTGCTTATCTTCACGAGCGCCGGCCGCGTGTACTGGCTCAAAGTATACGAGATTCCCGATGTGGGACCCGCCGGCAAGGGCAAAGCCATTGCCAGCCTGATCTCGCTGCAACCCGGCGAGAAGGTCCGCGCGATCCTTAACGTGCGCGATCTCGAAGAAGAGAACAAGTATGTGTTCTTCGCGACGGCCAAAGCCACCGTAAAGAAGACTCCTCTCAAGGACTTCTCCAATGTCATGTCACGCGGCATCATTGCCATCGGTATCGAGAAGGATGACGAGCTGGTCGCCGCCCGGATTACTGATGGCAACAGGATCGTGTTTCTCGCCTCCCATGATGGTATGGCGATTCGCTTCGAAGAGGCCGATGTGCGTTCGATGGGCCGTCCCGCGTATGGAGTTCGCGGCATGGATCTGCATAACAAGGATTACATCGTCGGCATGGCCGTTACCGATCCTGCCGAAGCCAAGAAGCCCGCGGAAAAGAAAGAAAGCGGCGCTGAGGGCGAGCATAAGCCGGCGCCATCGCTGATTTTGTCAGTGACAGAAAACGGATACGGCAAACGCACCGACGCCGAAGAGTACCGGCTGATATCGCGAGGCGGCAAAGGCGTCATCAACGTCAAGACCACGGAACGCAACGGTAAGGTGACGGCGATCATGCAGGTGGAAGAGGATTCCGAATGCATGCTCATTAGCCAATACGGCAAGATCATCCGGCTCCCGAATAGCCAGATCCGCGAAACCGGACGTAACGCGCAAGGCGTACGCCTGCTGCACCTCGATCCCGGCGATCGCGTGGCTGCTGCAGTGGTAATTCCTCCAGAAGAGAAGAACGAAAACGGGACATTGCTGCAGTAAAAGCTGGGGAGCTCTTAAGCTGCCAAGCGAAACAAAAAGGCCTCGAATTTCGAGGCTGTCACGAACCTCGAATTTCTTCTTTCGAAACCGCAACAGGTTGTGCTCCGACAACGGCGAAAAACACAACCTGTGACTTGAATTTTGAGTCTCGTAATAGCGTTATTTCGCAAGGCCTTTTGTTTTTGGCTTAAAAGCCTCCTTCAGAAATTCAACTTCAATCCTAACTGCAGCACGCGCATTGGCTCACCCACAGGATTAACCGTTTGTGCGCTTGCAACGGCTGCGGTGGCGCAGCAGGTTTGACCGAAGACCGAGCTGGTCACCGTCGGCGATCCGCTGGTCGCATTGCGAGGATTCTCGAAGTTCGGATGGTTCAGAACATTGAACGCCTCTGCGCGGAACTGCAAGTTGAAGCGCTCTGTGATTTTGAAGTCCTTCAGCAAACCCGAATCCAGATTCCAGTAGTTGGGACCTTGCACAGAATTACGTCCGCTGCCGTTCTGCCCCGCTGGTGGAATGCAGAAATAAGTTTGCGTTCCAGTGACCTGCTGGCAGTTGAGGTGTGGATCCTTGAGCGGTGCGGTAATGAATCCACCCGTCTGATACATCACCGGTCCAATCGCTCCCGGCACGTTGTACTGCAGCTCTCCGCCGACAATCTTAGGACCGACGATGAGCGCGGTGCTGTTGTGTGTTGCGTTGGAAGTACGGGCTCCACTGCTTACCGTGTAGGGCTCTCCGCTCTGGTAGAGAAAGATTCCTGTGGTGGTCCATCCACCTATGACCATATTCAGCCAGCCCGGCATTCCCGACGCAAATCGCCTGCCTCTGCCGATTGGGAGTTCGTACAACATGTTCGAGAGGAACACGTGCTTGTTGTTGAAGTCGGAAAGGGAGCGATCGAGAAGGAAATTGTGAATGTCTGTTGGCGTGCGGCTGAAGCTGGTGCTGCTCAGGCCGCCTCCAGTAGATGCTGCCGTGGGGTCCACAGACATATCGTCGATCGATTTGCTGTAGGTATAAGAGAAACCGAAATCCAGGCCCTGCTCGAATCTGCGTCGGGCAGTGATAAATAGTCCGTTGTAGTACGAGTCCCCGCCCGAGTCCTGAAAGAAGATTTGGTTGAACTGCGCGTTCGGGCGGAAATAGTTGAGCGGCAGCGCCTTCCGTGAGGTACTGGTCACGGCGAGGCTATCCATGCGTGCTGCAAGATTACCAATGTTACCGCGTGTAAAGTCAGTCTTTGACGTGCTGCTGGTGAGGAAACTATTCGAAACGAGTTGCAGCAGCAGCGTCGGAGCTTGACCACATCCTCCCGACCCATCAGCCGAGCAACCGGCCAATACATTGGCACGTGCGATGTTGAAGGAAGCCAGGAACCCAGGCTGACTGATCGAACCCTGATTCAAATCGTAAGCGCGATATAGGTGGGTTCCGCGCTTGCCGATGTAGCCGATTTCGCTAACGAAATGCATTGGGAGTTCCCGCTGCATTGTCAAACTCCACTCGTGTACTGCTGGGCTCTTCATGTTGGGATCGAATGCGCCCACATTGGGAGCCGTAGACAGGGGTTGTGCAGCAGATGTTAGTGCTACTGAGGGAGTAGCAATAGGAAGCGGGACGCCGACCGGGAAGCCTTGCGAGATTCTGTTCGAAGTTCCCGCCGGGGTGGAGCAGCCAGGAGTCGTAGCGGTCGTCGCACCATCATTTGTCGTCGTACAACCAAGCAGAAATCCAGGCACCTTACCGGCCATGGCCGTTACCTGGAAGGTCGAGAGAACGTCGAACAATAATGCATAGCCTGCGCGCACCGCGGTTTTCTGATCAGGCGACCATGCGATACCAACCCGCGGACCCAGAGCCGTCGTATTGTTGTTCTTAAACCACCGATCTCCCTTGGTGAAAGTTACAGGTCCTTGCGATCCATCGGGGAATACGTTGGGAACCAGAGTAGAAATGGCATCATATGGCGCTGGATTGAACTCCCAGCGCAGGCCGGCATTCAGAGTGAAGTCGGGCCGAAACTTCCACTCGTCCTGAATATAGGAATCGTATTGGTGGGCGCGCGTGTAAACCGTCGCGTAGCGTGGATTTCCGTACGTGTTGGTATTGAAGTTTGCGTAGTAGCTCTGCGTAATCGAGTAAGGGATACCTGCGAGCTCCATGATCGCCTGTTGAAGCCGTGTGATATCCGATGAATTTGGCGCGGTCTGCGGATCGTTCACAGGCAGTCCGGTGTTCGGATCAATCACCGTTAATGTGCCCGGAATGTTCGCGAAGCCACTTGAGCGTTGGTTAGCGTCAAAGAAGACCGCGGGCACCAGAGCATTGCTGCCGAAGAATCCGCGGCTGTCGTTGTGGATATAGAAGCGGAAATTCATTCCAGCACGGAAGGTATGCGCCCCGCGGCTCCACGTCACATTGTCGATGAACTGCGGCGCGGTAACCGCGCGCTGGGTATGCGGCGAGATGCAGTTTGGGAAGTTGATGTTGAGTGAAGTGGCGAACAGGCAAGTGTCGGACCACGGTGGAACCTTGCTCGGGTCTCCAAAGTTCTTGTTCGACTCGCCAAAAGTAAAGTTGAAGGCGAACCGATTGAATCCCATCGTGAATTCGTTTACTAGAGTGGGAGAGAATGTGTGACGATAACTGATCGCCAGGTTCTTGCCTTGACGGTTAACTTCGCCGAGCGGCGGAAATCCCGGATACACGCGGGGCCGCGCGTTCACGAAATCCCCTTCCTGCGTATTGAAATGATTTTGTAGGTAGCGCACGAAGATGTTGTTGCTCTCGTTAAACGTGTGGTCGATCCGCACCATGTAATGAGGCCCGGTGAATTTAGTAGGCGGGTTCCAGCTGAAACCTGCGAGGTTTAAGCCGTCGGCCGAGTTGCAGTTGGTACATCCTGCAGTACCTAAGCCACCAAAGGTGTTCGGCAGCGGGAGACTGTTGATAACCCCAGTTACTGCTGGATCAGCCCCTATTCCCTTTGGATCATTGCCGGCGCCGAAGATATTAAAGCTGTCGACACAGTTCCTAAAGCTGTTGGCTGAGCTGCAAGTCGGGACTCCGGGAAGCAGGTTGCCGTTGCCGTCCACTAACGCTTGATCATTTCTGCTGAAGCTTTTGCCATTAGCGGTGACGGTGCCGCGCACGAACCGGTAAGTGCCATTTCTCATCAATTGCGTGTATACGAGCGGAACTCCTGCAAAAACTGAGGTAATAGGGGCACTTTGCTTGATCTCATTTCCCTGGAAGCTGCCGAAGAAGAAGGTTTTGTTCTTGATGACCGGGCCACCCACGTCAAATCCGTACTGATTGAGTTTCAAATCGGGTCTAGGCAGCTTGTTAAAGTTATTGAACCACTCGTTCGCATTGAAAGCCGCATTGCGGTTGAAGTAGTACACGGCGCCGTGCACTTCGTTGGTGCCGCCTTTGGTTGCGACCATGACATTGGCCCCGCTATTGCGTCCATTTTCGGCAGTGGCGCCGAGCGTGATGGTTCGGAACTCCTGGACGTTGTCAGGATTGAGACGTTGGATGTTGCTTTGCGGGTTCGGCACCGTGGATTCGTTTGCGTCAATTCCATCCACAGTCACATTGTGGGAACGATCGCGAGAACCGAAGACGTGCGTGCCGGAACCTGCTCCGTTGAACGTCCGCTGCACAACTCCGGGCTCCAAAGTGAGCAACGCAAGCGGATTGCGGCCATTGAGTGGCAGGTTCTTCACCTGATTTTCGGTGACCACATCGCTAATCGCGGCGCTCGCCGTTTCAATTCGCTGATAAGAGGATTCGACCTGTACGACTTGTGTCGCGCCACCAACTTCGAGAGTCGCGTTCAAGGTGAGCGGCTGTCCTACCGAGAGCACATTGTGCTGACTGCTAAAGGTGCCGAAGCCTTCATGCGCTACAGTGACTGTGTATTGCCCAGGAGTCAGATACGGAACAGCATAGTTTCCCGAACTGCTGGTCTTTACTTCATGGCTGATCCCAGTGTCTTCATTCGTGACTTTTATGGAAGCATCGGGAACCACGGCACCGGTCTTGTCCGTAATTGTTCCTTCAATGCGGGATGTGCTGACCTGTGCCCAGGAGGCGCTCAGCAGCAATACAACCAACATGCCTGATATGCGCGATCTCATTGTCTTAGCCTCGGGAATTTGCGGGACTCAACTTGTGCTATCAATACTTCCTGAGCTTCTCCGCGAAATTTGTTTTTCGGGCTGGAATTGTTTATTTACGGGATCATCGTTGTCAATGCGTTATAGCCGTGGTGGGACATTCTGCTGCTTCTCAGGGAACAATCGAGATCAACAATCGTCCAAGAGCGTGCTTCTGGTACCATCCGCACGAACGGAAGCGTCGCCGGTTTATGACAGAAGATTTCTTGCGCGTTCTCATCAGCTTGGGTGTCTTGTTCTTCGGCTCCGGGATGATGCTGACTGATGTGCCGGCCAGACCTGCGTCTCAGAACGTCGATCTACTCATCAGACATGGCAAACTGATCGACGGTTCGGGCGGTCCGCCGCGAGTCGGCGATCTTGGCATCCGTGGCGATCGAATCGTCTTCATCGGCGACGCTGCGAAGGATGGAATAACCGCCGCACGTTTCATCGATGCGTCTGGACTCGACGTCGCGCCGGGCTTCATCCATCCGCACACGCATACCTTGGACGACCTCACGAGCGCTCAACGCCACGTCAACATTGCTTATCTCATGCAGGGTGTGACCACCGTCATTACCGGCAACGACGGATCCAGTCCGCTGCCGATTGGGAGCGCTCTGCAGAGGTGGGATCAGCAAGGGATTGGAACCAACGCTGCACTTCTCGTCGGGATGTGTTCCGTTCGGCGACAGGTGATGGGCATGGCTGACGCAGTTCCAACTGCAGCGCAGCTCGAGGAGATGAAACAGCGTGTGGCGCAAGGCATGAATGGTGGAGGCTTTGGCATGTCGGCCGGGCTCTTTTATGCGCCATGCAGCTTTGCCGCTACTGAAGAGGTGATTGAACTTGCGAAGGTCGCGGCAGAGAAGCACGGATATTACGACACTCACATGCGCGACGAGAGCTCGTACTCGATCGGGCTCCTTGGTTCAATTCGGGAAACGATTCGGATCGGCCGTGAGGCGAAGCTTCCAGTTCATATATCGCATATCAAGGCTCTAGGAACCGATGTCTGGGGACAGAGCGCGGAAGCCATTCGCATCATTCGTGCAGCGAAAGCGGAAGGGATCGATGTGACCGCAGATCAGTACCCCTATAGCGCCTCGGGCACGAGCCTGGTTCCGGCGCTGGTTCCGCGCTGGGCCGAAGCTGGCGGCCGCGAGCAGATGCTCAGGCGCTTTGACGATCCCGGCACCCGCCCCCGCTTGCTCACGGAGATGGAGCAGAATCTCAAGCGCCGGGGCGGCGCCCAGTCACTCTTGATCACCGCATCGGCAGATTCGCGAGCCACAGGCAAGAACCTGCAGCAGATCGCCGATGAGCGGCATGAAGCTCCGCTTAGCGCAGCCATAGAGCTGATCGAGGCGGGCTCTAATGATGTCGCTTCATTCAACATGAGCGAGGCCGACATTGAGAACTTCATGAAGCAGGAGTTTGTGACGACCGGCTCCGATGGGTCGCCGGGACATCCACGCAAATTCGGCACATTCCCAAGAAAGATTCGCGAGTACGTACTGAAGAGAAAAGTTGTGAGTCTCCCATTTGCGATTCGCTCTAGCAGCACGCTTACTGCGGAGTCCCTCGGTATCGAAGAGCGCGGAGCTCTGCGCGTCGGCTACTTCGCGGACGTAATTGTCTTCGACGAACGCACAATCGCCGATCAGGCTACTTACGACAAGCCCGAGCTGCTCGCAACGGGCATGCGGTATGTACTCGTCAACGGAAAACTTGCAGTTGAAGATGGCAAGTACAACGGTTCTTTGGCGGGCAAGGCCCTGCGGAAAGCAAACCTAAGCTCCGAAACCCAAGAGGGGTTGGCTTCGAAACCCAGGAGCAGAGCAGCTTAGAAGCTAAAACACTTTGAAGTGAATCGTTAGATACTTCTTGGGATTCTCGCGAATCGCCTTCACCAGGTGCCGACTCTCGACGAGCATTTGGTCGGCATTGTTGTAGAGTGCAGGATCTTTGAACATCAGGCCGACGCTGCCTTCGCCGGCTTCCAGACGGGTTGAGAGTCGTTCCACGTTGGTAGTAATGCGATCGATCTTTTGGGCGTACTCGTGATCTTTAGCGAGCTTACCCAGAGTGCCTCGACCCGCGTCGATGTCGACCATTAGATCTTTCAACTTTGCCGCCGTCTCATTCAGGTTGTTATATAGCTGCTCGTCCTTGAGGATCTTGCCCAAGTTCCCCTTTCCGGAATTTACGTCGTCCACCATCTTATTCAATTTGGTCACCGAATCGTTGATCTTGTCGTAAAGCTCTTCGGAATACAGGAGCTTGCCTATGCTGCCCTTGCCTTGGCTTATCTGATTCGTCAGCCGCTGCAGCTCGGCGATTGTGGCATTGGCGCGGTTGTAGAGCTCGGGATCGTTAATGATCTTACCCACGGAGCCCCTCCCATTTTGGATCGCGGCCACAATGTCATCCACGCGGTTAAGGATTACATTCAATTTCTCGATCGTGCCTTGGCTGGCCTTGAGAACATCCTGCAGGGCGGGGGTTTCGGTGGTTCGCAGCTCATCGTTGTCCTTTACAGGTGCCCCTGTGGCGTGGGAACTGTCGATATCGACAAACGTGGCGCCGAGGACGCCTTGCGTCGCGAGCGTGCCGCGAGAGTCTTTGCGCACGTCTTCCGCCCTGTCAGCGCTCACCTTCATGATGACTTCTACAGGAGTTAACTTCCGATCCTTGGCAGTCGTGATATGGATCTCGGCCACGTTGCCGATATCAACGCCCGCCACCCTTACAGGAGCTCCCTTTACCAGGCCGGCAGCGTTCTCAAAGTAGGAGCGCAGATGCACCTTTCGACTGAAAGGGCTAACGGTACCGCTCATGAAGAAGATCAGAACGAAGAGGGTGACCGTAGCAACCAGGACCGTAACTCCGACACGTAGCTGCGACCACTTCACCTGCTGCTGGCTGGGCACCGATCCTCCCGCGGAGAGCTGGATAACTCCCTGCTGCTGTTGGGAATAGACCCTCGAATATAGCAAACCAAGCTGAGGCAGTCAGCAACTACACAGCGAGCGGCGAGGGGAGTACCTCGATGTGCTGAAGCAGAACACTGAGAAGTACGGCGGAAACCACGCTACAATGACTCTCAGCGCGCCCTTAGCTCAGTTGGATAGAGCGGCTGGCTTCGAACCAGTAGGTCGGGAGTTCGAATCTCTCAGGGCGCGCCAGTGCTTCCCCGTTCCTGCATCAAGCCACTTACGGCAGAACCTTCTCCTACTTCAGAACTCCTGCACTAGCATGCGTACCGAGCTTGATATGTTTCTGCTGACCCTGCTCTGGAACCCAAATCTTATGACTCCGGCGGTTGATAAACTGAAGACATGAACCGCGTGCCTCTGGACTCGTCGTGTATTGCGTCGATCGGCTATGATCCGAAAAGGCGTGAACTCGAGATTGAATTTCTGGAACACCGAGACGTGTATCGCTACATCGATGTACCGCCGGAGGAATACGCCGACTTCATGGCTTCTGAGTCCGAAGGAACTTATCTGAATGAAGTATTCAAGCCAAGAAATTATCACTATGATGTCGTCCGCCAAGAGAAGGAAGTTATGACAAGCACAGAACGTATTACAGAACGTATTGAGGTCAATCCCGAAATCATGCTTGGCAAACCAGTGATTCGCGGGACGCGAGTCCCAGTTGAACTCATTCTCCGGAAGTTGAGCGAAGGTGCCACAGAGGCTGATCTGCTCGACGCCCATCCGAACCTTTCTCGCGCTGATATTCAAGCCGCTATTCGATATGCGGCTGACACCCTCGCACACCAAGAAGTCGTATTTCTCTCTGGATCTCGCTCAACTCGGGAATAGTGCGTGCGCTTCCTGGCTGACGAGAGCTGCGACTTCGCGGTGGTTAGAGCATTGCGTGGTGCTGGCCATGATGTAAGCGCCGTTACGGAACTTAGTCCTGCGGCAAAAGATGATGCCCTCTCAGGATTTACCACAGTATGGCGGCACGCCAGTATGGAGGCCGCCGGGAACAACGTCGTAAGCGTGAGCTCGAAGAATGAGGTCACGGGAGCTACACAGATTACGCCGTGACCCACGATCCTACGGGTAAGCTGGTGCCTGCCGCCAAAGCGAAGAACCTGAACTCGCTTTGCTGGTGTTCCCGGCTTGCATTCAGGTGATCTACATCTGGATGGTGTACAGGCCGATCACGGCATATCTGGCAGAGGCTTCCCGGCAAAAATTCATTACACATCGCTTTCCGTTCCGTATCATATCGGGAATGGGGTATCCGGAGGCTTGTTGCCACTCATCGGTCTGTGGAGCTGTGCTGCCGCCCAGAATATTTATGCCCGCCGATGCTATTCGATGACGGTGGCGGGGTACTGTTGTAGTGGGATCGTTGCTGCTGAACGAGACTAAGCATGTGCTGATTTGGGACGAGGTTGCTCTGTAGCAAGTGGCGGTAACACTCCATAGAACGTGCGAAGAGTCAAGTTGACCCAATAATTCGGAAGTTCGTCCTCTGAGGAAGGCCAGCTTTCCGAATCTTCAAAAAAGGGCTCCTCATCCAGGAAGAGCCCTGACTGGTTTCGGTTTTTAGTCTAGAAGTTCAACTTCAGTCCAAGCTGCATGATTCGGGGATCACGAGCACTCGTAACCTGTCCGAATATCGCACTGCCGAACTGAGTATTCACGGCATTAAAGTTGGTGTGGTTAAAGGCATTAAACGTTTCCCAACGGAACTGAAGATTGCCGGTTTCCCAAAGCTTGAAGTTCTTGAACAAACTCAGGTCCCAACGTTGGTAACCTGGAGCAATAATCGAACCTTTCCGAGTGTTGCCCGGTGCGCCGGGAGTCGTATTCGGCACGAACGCACTGGTGTTAAACCATTGCAGCAGTTTGTGTGGAGCACCCGCATTTGGGTCGCCGACCTGGTTAGGCACGACGATGCATGGCGAACTACCGAGACAACCCTGACCTGCGAAGTCGACACTCGCGCTGCCACCGGTTGGAATGTTATTGCGTGGTGTGATCGGAATGCCAGAGTTAGCCGAAACGATTCCCGATAGTTCCCATCCACCGAGCACGCGACCAAACAATCCTTGTTGTGTGCGCCAGAAGGGCAGGTTGTATACGAAGTCGGCAGTAAACACCTGGCGCCGATCGAGCGCAGTAGGCCCGTACTCCGCTCGTATGTTGTAGGTGTTTTGCGGAGCTGTATGTGCGACTCCCGAATTGGAACTCGTGCTGTATCCTCCCGGCGTGGTCGGATCTATGTCTCCTAAGCCATGCGACCAGGTGTAGTTTGCTCGAATGAGAGATCCTTCTTTCCAAGTTTTGGAAATGCTGGTCTGCAAGGAGTTGTAGTTCGAGTTGAAAATGTCGACAAAGTAGCTGATTGGACCATAGCCCGGAAAGGGACGAATCGCGTTCAAACGATTTGTCGCGGTTCCAGAGGTAACCGGCGGGGTTATTCCTAACTGAGCAATGTAAGCGCCCGGTTGCGGCTGATTGAGGTCGAGGAATCCGGGAAGGTGAGTGCCTTTGGAGGCGTAGTAACCAATATCCAGAAGAATATCGCCCGGATACTGATGTTGCATATCAAGGCTCCACTGGCTTACGTACGGAGTCTTGAAAGGCAGGCCGATACCTCGGAGAGTCTTAGGAACTGCGCTGATCGAGGGCGCTCCCGAAGCGGGATTGTCGAACGAAGTCGATGGAATGGTGATGCTTTGTACAAATGGCGGATTCGAGAAGATGTTCAACTCGTAATTTCCAAACGCGATGAAATCGTGGGAGATGCCGAATCCGCTACGAATCGAGGTCTTGCCATCACCCCAAGGATCCCAAGCGAAGCCAATCCGCGGCTCAAACGCGGTGTTATCGTCCCCGGCAACCTTGTCGCCAAACTGAGAATTCTTCCCTCCGATGATGATGCCGTTGAGTGGATCCCCTTTAGTGGGGTTTCCGCTTGAATCCACTAGGATGAAACCCGTGGTGGGATCAATCAGAGGCGCTTTAGTAGGATCCCAGTGGCTCGGATCGAAATTGTCCAGTTCGCCTTTAGCATCAATCGGCTGCCGGTACTGTACATAGCGTACTCCGAGGTTCACCGTAAGATTCGAGCGCAACCGATATTCATCCTGCGCGTATGCCTCAATTTGATTCGCGCGGATGTCGGGAGTGAGGTCGGCCGAGGCTTGGGTGAAATTGGAAGCTCGCCCCATCAGGAAGTTGGCCCACTGCTGCGCAGCCCGCCGATTTGCAGCCTCAGCACTAGAAGTGCCCGCTGGAATGATCGCCCCGCTGGTGTCGAAGGTGAATGTTGAGGCATTGTTGCCGCCGTTGTTCTCAGTTTTTTGATAGTGATGGTAGGTCACGCCCAACTTCAGCGTGTGGCCCCCCAGGACCTTGGTTATATTCCCGAACGCCGTGTGATTGCGGTTGTAATCGCGGTAAGGACCGAAACCGCCAACTCCAGAGAACGGCCCGGAAGTGGCGAAGGCGATCGTTGGAAGCCGCTGCAGCGTCGGCGTGAAAGGCAGCGTTGGCTTAATGTCAGGCGAGTTTGCTGGGTTGATAGTCCCAAGAATGTCGCTCTCAATTGCGCCGTAGGAGAAGCTGTAGCCAGCTTCCAGCAGCAGCGTGGGAGAGAAGGATACGTTGCCCCGACCTGCCCATGTTGTCCCTGGAGAAAGGGTTTTACTGTTCGCCACGCCCGGAATGAAACTGTTAGGGCCGAAGAGACCAAACGGCTCTTCCGTGGGAATGCTGTCGTGCATATAACGACCGAAGAGGTTTACGCGGGGACCGAACACCTGGTCAATGCGTGCGAAGTCCTGCCGATTGTTAAAAACATTGCGAAAGCCGGTTAACTGCGCTGAATGGGTCACCAAGTTCTGCGGATCGGGCGCCTTGCTCCAGATGTCCTTCACATACTCTGCTGCCAGCGGACTGATGCTCGTAACCTGGGTGCTCTGTGTTCCGGTACAGGTCCCACTGGAACTCACTGTGCCGGTGCAGACAGGGAATTGCATTTGGCCCAGTTTCTCAGCCGAAGTCGGCAGAAAAGCCTGCTGCGTCACATAAGTGATAACCCGGCGAAATTCCTCAGATACGAAGAAGAAGGTCTTGTTGTGCTCGGTGTTGTACACCTTAGGGAGGAACACTGGGCCGCCGATGGTAAAGCCAAAATCGTTGTAGCGCAGCACTGGCGGAATATTCGGGCGCCCGGAACTTACTTGTGCCATTTTGCTGAAAAAGGTATTTGCATTCAGTGCATCGTTCCGAACGAACTCATAGGCACTTGCGTGAAAGCGGCTTCCCCCTGACCGGGTGGCCACATTGACTTGTCCTCCACCAGCCCGGCCGAATTCTGCGTTATATTCGCCGCGGAGTATTTTGAATTCGGCGATTGCGTCAACGCTCGGATAGTTGAGCAAAGTCAGATTCGCCCCGCGATCTACGTTATCCGCACCATCGACCGTCCAGTTGTTCATCGTTGTGCGCGCGCCGTTGATAGAGAAGTCCGCGCGGTTCACAGTCCCAAATGGGTTCGTGGTGCCAATGTAGAGCTGATCGCCCGCTCCGTTGCTTACCCCCGGCTGAAGTACGACGAGTTGCTCAAATACTCTGTTATTGAGCGATAGTTCGCGAACCTCCGTTCCCGAAATCAGACCAGCTGCGGCCTGATTTTGCAGTTCAACCTGCTGGCCCGAAGCTTCAACCGTGACTTGTTGGGTCGTCTGGCCCACCTGCAGGGTTGGATTAAGCGTGTACCGATCATGAAGATGAAGTTCAATATCCTTTTGCGTGAAGCGTTGGAATCCAGCGGCTTCGACAGTGACGCTGTAGCGACCGATAGGGAGGTAAGTAGCCGAGAAGTCGCCGTTTGAACTTGTAGTCACCGTCTTCATGACGGCGTTTTTGTCAGTGTTGGTGACTGTAACCGTGGCGTTGGGAACAACCGCGCCGCTTTGGTCCTTCACGATACCAGAGATGTTCCCAGTGACTTCTTGCGCCATGCTGATGTCGGCCAGCAAAGTACACAGCGCAAGTAAGATTACCAAACGACATAGCATTCTCATTAGTGCCTCCCAATCGAAATAGAGCCCTCGCGCTCAACCGTCTTGCGAGATTCAAGCGTCGAATGCTATTTGCAAGCGATTGCAGTTGTCAAACCGCAATGAACTCTAAGCCTTGTGTTCTCAACGGGTAAAGCGACATCCGCGTGGAATCCACGTCTCTTGACGGCTAGACTGGCTTCCGCCGGGGTTGCATATTGCTTTGTTAGGTGACGCCACGGATGACTCGACTTGCGCGGTCGCATTACACTACTTGTAGTGAGTTGCCGGGCCAAACTGCTATTGCTGGGCGTAGTCCTTGTGGCGATTTTGTACGTCTTAATCTCCCCTCTTCCGGAACTGGCCGCCACAAAACTGCTCAAGTTTACTGTCTTCCCATTCATTCTGGTTGTCGTGATTCTCTTATCCCCAACCGATAGTTCTCGACTACTCGGATTGTTGGGTGACGCCAGTACCTCCGATTGCCACATTCTGGTGGCGCAAAGTTGCGTGATGCTCTGCTAAGCTGTCACGCATCCCAGTTCCTAACCGGTTGATTTTTCATTATATTGTTCTGCTTTGGAAGCGGACCAGAAGTTTGGGCTGAAGGTGGTTGGGAGGTCCTGATGGGGCACTGGAAAGAGATCATGCTGAGGGGAGCAGTGATTCCTCTGCAGCAGATGGCGATGTTCCGCGAGCAGGTGGCTGTCCTCCGCGGCTCGCTGAGCAGTGAAGACCGCGCGCGGCACGAGCTGGTTCGCTTCGGCGCTCTGCTGCACGAGAACAGATTCGTCGCTGCCACCGATGGCAATCTTTCGGTTCGGCTGGAGCAGGGCCGCGTCATGATCACCCCGTCCGGCTTCAGCAAGGGGATGATGCAGCCGGAGGACATGGTCGTCGTCGATCTCGCCGGAGGAAAGCTGCAGGGCACTCACAATGCCTCGAGCGAAGTTGAGATGCATTTGGCCATCTATCAGGAACGGCGCGACGTGGATGCGGTTGTTCACGCTCATCCGTGCACTGCAACCGCCTTCGCCTGCAACGGAATTTCGCTAGAAGAACCCATTTGTGCTGAGGTCGTAATGACGCTCGGCAAAGTTCCTCTCGCTCCGTATGCCACGACCGGCACGCCGGAGCTGACCCGCAGCATTCGTCCATTTATCCGCGATCATCAAGCCATTCTGCTGGCCAATCATGGGGTCGTCACGTACGGTGAAGACCTACTTACGGCGTATTTGCGCATGGAGGCGGTGGAGCACTTTGCTAAGGTAACGTTGGCAGCCCGCCAGATCGGCGCTCCGCAGGTGCTGAATCCCGTGCAGTTGGAGGCGCTGGAACATGCGCGCAGAAAGTACGTTGATCGTCGTCCCACAAAGTTTGAGCGCCCCGCCTTGGCGCTAGAGACACTTTGGCCTCAGCTCGCCAGGAGGAATTAACAGAGTGCTGGGCTGTGAAAGATCAGGCACATAGTGAGCGCCTCGTCGGAAAAAATTCACTGCTCATTCACTGTTATTCACCGTTCCTAAAACAGCGTTTTTCGAATGTTGGGCGGAATTCGATAACCTTCGCGTGATGCCAGAAAAATTCGCCGTTAACTTCACTATTCTTCGCGAACTCTCGCCCTGAGAGTAATGTCTCGCCTTGGTGAAGAAAAACGCAGCCGAACGAAATCAGGATTCTGCAAGGACAGCGATCAGCCTGTCTGACTTCCCAATATAACTCTTCCTTCGAAACCAATCCTCCATCGCATTGCGCAGAGAATCGAGTGGAACCCGCGCTCCTATTTCCATCACTCCATCAGAAACCGGCAGGGTGTCGTCAAAGGCAGCGTCATTCGTGAAATTACGCATGGAGAAGCTGTCGAGCCATTTGAGCTCGCATGGCTTTCGCTGGCCATTACTCTCGTACTCAACTCGAATTCGGCGGGAGAACATGAAATAAGAATTCCCAGTACGAATTGAAAAACCGAGCCCGCCTCGAGTTCACAATCGGCAGATCAGCAGCTCTCTCTCATAGACCATTTCGGGAGGAAGATGAGAGTGCAGCAGGATGAACAGCTCTTCGTGGCCGATCACCTCAGATTTCCATGCATTGCGATCGACCGCCTGCAGCTCTTCGAATTTTTCGCGGGGGAAATTCAGAGCGCGCCATTCGATGTCTTCGTAGCGCGGCACCCAGCCGATGGGAGTCTCGCGGCCAACCACACGTCCATGCACGCGATCGACGATCCACTTCAGCACCCGCATGTTCTCGCGGTATCCCGGCCAGAGAAAGTTTCCATTCTGGTCTTTGCGGAACCAGTTCACGTGGAAGATCCGCGGGGTCGCGCTGAGGTGCCGCTGCATCTTGAGCCAGTGGCGGAAGTAATCGCCCATGTGATATCCGCAGAACGGGAGCATAGCCATGGGATCTCGGCGAACTTTGCCGATTGTGCCGGCTGCCGCAGCCGTCATCTCCGATCCCATCGTGGCGCCGACATAGACTCCGGCGCTCCAATTGAAAGCCTGATAGACGAGCGGCATAACTGTGGCCCGACGGCCGCCGAAGATGAAGGCACTGATCGGCACGCCTTGCGGGTCTTCCCATAATGGATCGATTGTCGGACACTGCGATGCCGGCGCTGTGAAACGCGCATTCGGGTGGGCTGCCTTCGCGCCGGTTTGCTTGGCGATCTCCGGAGTCCAGCGATTCCCCTGCCAGTCCAGACACTCGGCGGGCGGCTCTTTCGTCATACCTTCCCACCAAACTCCGCCATCCGGCGTGAGCGCGACGTTGGTGAAGATGGTTTTGCGCGACAGCGTCGCCATCGCATTGGGATTCGTCTCCCAGGAAGTTCCGGGAGCTACGCCGAAGAATCCCGCTTCGGGATTGATAGCGCGCAGCTGACCTTTTTCGTCAGGGCGAATCCAGGCAATGTCATCGCCTACCGTCCAAACCTTCCAGCCCTCGAAGCCCTTAGGCGGGACCAGCATGGCGAAATTCGTCTTTCCGCAGGCGCTGGGGAAAGCCGCGGCTACGTAGGTCTTCTCTCCCTGCGGAGACTCCACGCCCAGGATGAGCATGTGCTCGGCCATCCAGCCTTCGTCGCGCGCGATGGTCGATGCGATGCGAAGAGCAAAGCACTTCTTTCCCAGCAGAGCGTTTCCGCCATATCCGGAGCCGAACGACCAAATCTCGCGGCTCTCGGGAAAATGCACGATGTATTTTTCTTTGTTGCAGGGCCAGGGAACATCTTTCTGTCCAGGCGCCAATGGCACGCCAACGCTGTGCATGCACGGAACCACGCGCTTTACGTCCTTATCGATCTCGCGGAAGACAGGCAGCCCGATGCGCGTCATGATGCGCATACTCACCACGACATAAGGCGAATCGGTAAGCTGGACACCGATCTGTGACATCGGCGAATCAATCGGTCCCATGCAGAATGGCAGGACGAACATGGTCCGCCCACGCATGCAGCCGTCGAACAAACCCTTCAGTTTTCGCCGCATGGAGAAAGGCTCTTCCCAGTTGTTAGTCGGACCGGCGCCGTCTTTTGCAAACGAGCTAATGAAGGTGCGATCCTCAACACGCGCGACATCACTGGCGTCAGACCGGGCGTAATAGCAGCCAGGCCAGAGCTTCTCGTTCAGCTTTATGAAGGTCTCATTCTCGACCAACCGCGAGCAAAGCTGTTCGTATTCCTCGTGGGAGCCATCTACCCAGTGGATGTGCATAGGGTGGGTCAGCTCCGCCATTTTCTCTACCCAGCGAACTAAATGTTTGTTGGTGGTTAAAGGCTGCGTTCGGTCGATCGTCTGAGCTATAGCCATGTCGTGATAACTTCCTGAACCTTACGATTATAAATAGATAGATGAATGTGGCATCCGAGTGGCTCCACAGGGGCGGAGCTGTGTCAAACGCAGATCGGGGAGAGCCGGGTCTGCCGGAGTCCCGCGGGCATCTAATCGGTAAACCTCGTGTTCTCTGAATATATGGGTCCCAATGCTCGACCGCGCGCGATGATGACTCCCTGTTCTCCACGGCCGTGCCGCATCGTGTTGCTGGCGTTTTTGTTGATAACCGCTTCTTTCCCTCAGACGCGGGAGCAGGAAGATGGACCTCTTGATCCGTCTTTGCCCGAGGGAGTCACGGTTCGCGACATCATCAGCCGCTTCGCAGGCAAGGAGGAGATTTATAAGCAAGCCCGCGAGCACTATACCTACCGCCAAGTCGTTAGGATGCAAACTCTCGACGACAGAGGCTTTCCCGATGGTGAGTATGATGACACCTTCGATGTGACCTTCAACGATCAGGGCGAGAGGGTGACGAAGCAGGTTTCACAGCCGCGGGACACACTCAAACGCATTCGCGTGACGTCGGAAGACATCGACGACATCCGCAATCGACTACCCTTCGTGCTGACAACCGACGAAATTCCGGATTACAACATCAGGTACCGCGGGCAACAGAACACGAGCGGCACGCACGCCTACGTCTTCGACATCTCGCCCAAAGCGATGGAGGAAAGCAGGCGCTACTTCGAGGGACGGATCTGGGTTGATTCAAACCAGTACCAAATCGTTAAAAGTGCAGGAAAGGCGGTTCCCGACATCTACAACCAGAATGGAGAGAATCTCTTTCCGAGCTTCACGACCTATCGTGAGCTAGTCGATGGTAAATACTGGTTTCCGTCTTACACGAAGTCGAACGACTATTTACACTTCAGCACGGACTCGATCCACGTGATTGAGACGGTTGATTACATCAACTACAAGCGCTTCGGCGCGGAGTCGCGCATCATTTTCGATGGAAAGCAAGTAGGTTCGGATGAGCCGCAGCAACCGCCCGATCACGGTGGAGGCACAAACCAACAACAGGCTGGGCAGCCGCAGTATCCTGAACAGAATCGTCATCCGCAGAATAGTGCTCCGTCAACGAATCCTCAACCTGCTGCTCCGGTGCAACCTTCGCGTTTGCCACAACAGCCTGTGAATCCACCTCCTCAGCCGGCGCAATATATACAGCAGTCGTTGATGTCGTTGGAGCAAGAAATTTCGGAAGTCATCAACAAGAAAGAAGTCTCAATCCTGAATCGCATCCTGACGGACGACTACCATCTCATCAGCGCTAACGGCGATTCGGAAAGCAAGTTCGATTTTCTCAGCGACGTTCAGAAGGGCCGCGCCGGAACATTTGGGAAGCCTGAGAACATGCAGATCCAGGTGAATGGTGATCGAGCCATTGTGACCGGCGAGCGCGAGGAATCGATTCCAGTTAATAGCAGCAGAGTACAAACGGCGCGCGTCCATTTCACCGACACGTTTGTTCGCCGCGCGGGCGAGTGGTTCCTGATCCAAACAAAAGAGGCGGCAGCTCGGAAATAGGGAAGCAGAAGGCGGATCCGGGCGCCGCCCTCCGGATTTTGATTTGTTTTCCCCCGCTACCTCCTTAGAATTCTCTGGGTGATTTGACCTTCAGGAAACTCAGGCAAACACCCGGGGCGGGGGCGCTGTAATTCCCGTATATCCTGCAGAGAGTCAAAGGCATTTAAGATTCCATCATGGAACGCTGGGAACAGTACGAGATTTGGAAGCCAATCCCGGGATCGGCTCGATGGGAGTTGGTTGCAGCATTCCGGGATTTCGATGTTGCGTCAGCAGTTGCCAGAGAGCGTGGCCAGAGTTTTCGGCTCGTCCATGCAGTCTACGATGGCAACAAGTTGGCTGAGCATCATGTGATAGTGGAGATCGGCCGTTCTCGACAGACCGCCTAGCGAAAAATTGGTTCGGCTCCATTCTTCCAATTGCGTCATCAGAAATTTCGCTTTACTATCGCCCCTAAATGCCCCCCGCAAAGACCACAGAGATGCGCGAGCGAGTCGTCTCAGCCGGAATGGTGGACGACGATGCATCATTTGAACTCAAGCTTCGGCCACGAAGACTTCAGGAATTCATCGGACAAAAGAAGGTCAAGGACAATCTCGCGGTTGCCATCCAAGCCGCAAAGTCGCGCGGCGAAGCCCTCGATCACGTTCTGTTGTACGGTCCTCCCGGATTAGGAAAGACCACTCTGGCGACCATCATCGCCAACGAGATGGGCGTTGATTATCAGCAGACGTCGGGTCCGGTGCTGCAGATTAAGGGTGATCTCACTGCCATTCTCACCAACGTTCGTGAAAAGCAGATTCTCTTCTTCGACGAAGTACACCGTCTGCAGCCCGCGCTGGAAGAGCTCCTGTACTCAGCGCTCGAGGACTACAAGCTCGACATCATCGTCGGCCAGGGTCCGTCGGCGCGCACGCATACACTGGACGTAAAGCCGTTCACGTTCGTCGCTGCTACTACCCGAGCCGGACTGCTGTCGGCGCCATTACGTTCACGATTCGGCATAGTACTGCGCCTCGAGTTTTATTCAGACGAGGATCTGAGAATCATCGTCACGCGGTCGGCCGAGATTCTCGATGTTTCCATAGATACTGAAGGCGCACTTGAGATCGCGAGTCGCGCACGGGGCACACCGCGTATTGCGAATCGACTCTTGCGCAGATGTCGCGATTACGCTCAAGTGCGTGGGGCGGGTCACATTGATCGACCTACCGCGCAAGCCGCGCTCCAGATGCTTGAGGTGGACAAGCATGGCTTTGACGAGATGGATCGCCGGCTGATGCTTGCAATCATTGAGAAGTATCAAGGCGGTCCCGTCGGCTTGAATACGCTCGCTGCCGCCCTGGCCGAGGAAGCTGATGCCATCGAAGACATCTACGAACCGTTCCTGATCCAAATTGGATTCCTCGATCGTACGCCGCGTGGTCGTGTCGCCACGCAATTGGCGTATGACCATTTCGGGATAGTCGCGCCGCGCAGACAAGCGGGACTGTTTTAATCACAGAGAGTTCTCAATTATGTGGTTCCGCCGCCCTCGGCCGGTACAAGCCTGAAGAAACCAAGCGGTCGTGTGATTCCAACCGCCCAATCTCAAGAAACTTACAAAAAATCAGGAGATGCGGCCCATTTGCCTCACGAAAACGCATAGAGATCATCGCCCTTGTGCCGGCCGAGGGCGCCGGAACCACGTTGTGTCGACGCACGTTGCCTCTGATTTTCCTGCTAGACTTTTCATTCGTTTGAATGAGCAGAAAACTCTTTGGTACTGATGGAATTCGCGGAGTTGCGGGCGAATATCCACTCGACGGCAGCACTGTCTTCGCTATTGGTCGAGCGCTGGGAGATCATCTTTCCTACGGCCGTCGGCGACCACAGGTCGTAATTGGACAAGACACGCGAGAATCAAGCGGATGGATAGCAGATGCCGTCGCGGTAGGATTAGCCTCCGCGCCGGCCGAGATCTCTTCTGCAGGAGTGATCACTACTCCTGGCATCGCTTTTCTCACTCGTGAACTCGGTTTCGATGCCGGAGTTGTCATTTCTGCCTCACACAATCCCTGGATTGACAATGGAATCAAGGTATTCGGCAGCGATGGATACAAGCTATCTGACGAAATTGAGCTTTCCATCGAGAAGGAGATTTTCAGACTCATCGAAAACGGAGGCGCGCTGGAAACTCCTCCAGAGGTCGTTCCGACTTTGCCGGGAGATCACGAGCTGCGGGAACATTACGAGAACTGGCTGAAATCTCGCGTGCCAGCGCCAAAGGTTCGCGGAAAGATAATCATCGACTGTGCAAACGGCGCTGCAAGCGCCTGCGCCCCGGAACTGTTTGCCATGCTTGGACTCGAAACCGAGTTCATTCACTACGAGCCGAACGGCAGGAACATCAATGATCACTGCGGCGCCCTCTATCCGCAAGTGGTAGCCGAAAGGGTGAAGAAGCGCGGAGCGATCATGGGCATAACTTTCGACGGTGATGCCGACCGAGCTCTGTTTGCCGATCGTCACGGAAACGTAGTGAATGGCGACGCGGTGCTGCTGATTGCTTCTCGCGATCTTCAATGTCGTAACGAACTCGAAGCAGGTCTGATAGTGGCGACGACGATGTCCAATATGGGACTAGAAGCCGCACTCAAGCGTTCCGGCATTCGCATGGTGCGAGCGCCGGTTGGCGACAAATATGTGCTGGACGAAATGCGAAAGAACGGTGCGGTTCTCGGGGGAGAACAATCGGGACACATTATTTTTTCCCGAGTTGCTACGACTGGCGATGGACTTCTGACTGCGTTAGCCGTGCTCGACATCGTTTCGCGCACGGAAAAACAACTCGATGCGCTTGTCGCTGACCTGAAAGTTTTTCCCCAGCTCATCAAGAACGTGCGCGTTCGCGAAAAGCAGCCGCTGGAACAAATCGCCGCAGTTAAGTCGGCGATCCGCGACGCTGAGAATGACTTGAATGGCAATGGGAGAGTCGTGGTGCGCTACTCTGGAACCGAGCCGCTGGCGCGAGTGATGATCGAGGCCGAATCTGAGGAGAAGATGCACAAGCACATCGACGCAATCGCTGGCGCTATTCAAGGAGCAATCGGTGTAATTTGACGATAATCTCAGTGATTGCTCTGACGCACTGTAAGTGCAACAAAATACAATGAACATGCGGGGTTCAGAAGATTTCCACATTCCAGTTTTTTTGTGCTACCATCCCCTGAGTTTTGAATTAACGATTTAGCAACGAACGCTCAGCCTCCGACCTTCACGCTTTTCGCGAAGGATTTTTCAGGCTCAAAAAAAATTGTTGATCCCGGCGTCCATGTTCCCGTGTACAGGCGCCAATAGCCGCTGTTCCCAGACGGAATTTCCGTTCTGACCGAACTGCGGACATTTTTTGGTAAGGCATCAATGTCCCTTTCATCTTCTGCTGCAGCTCAAGTCAATCCGTGGATGCGCATCCTCGGCGCTCTGGAAAAGAAAATCAACAGACACTCATACGAAACCTGGCTCAAGCCCACGCGCTTCAGTCACGCGGTTGGCAAGGTAATGTTTGTCCGAGTACCCACTCCGGAGTTCCGCCACATCGGCGACAAGTATGGCGACCTGATCTTTGAAGCAGTCGATAACCTCAAGCTCGAGTTTGAAGATTTTCAGTTTGTTACCGTCGACGAAGATCCATCCGTCGTGGCTCAGCGTCCTCCTTCACAGCCAATTCCGGTTCAATCTGCGGGTCATGTAGGCAACGGAGCAGCCGCAGTCAGGTCCGGAGTCGGAGCGTCACAATCGCGCTTTGATTGGGAAACTGCAGCGCAGCTAAATCCGAAGTACACCTTTGAGGCCTTCGTGATCGGCAGCGGCAATCAGTTCGCACATGCCGCATCGCGCGCTGTTGCTGAGCGTCCGTCGAAGGCCTACAACCCACTCTTCCTGTACGGCGGGGTAGGAATGGGCAAGACCCACTTGATGCAGGCGATCGGGCACGAAGTGAAGAAGCGCATGCCAGAGGCCTCGATCTGCTACGTGTCGAGCGAGAAGTTCACGAACGAGATGATCAACTCGTTGCGCTACGACAAGATGACCAGTTTTCGGGACAAGTTCCGCAATGTCGACCTGCTGCTCATCGACGACATTCAGTTTCTCGCTCAAAAGGAGCGAACGCAGGAAGAGTTCTTCCACACTTTTAACGCGCTGCATGAATCAATGAAGCAGATTGTGATCGCCAGCGATCGTCCGCCGAAGGAGCTGCCCGAGATCGAGGATCGGCTGCGCAGCCGCTTCGAATGGGGCTTGATCGCGGACATTCAGCCGCCCGACCTCGAAACAAAAGTCGCAATTCTGCAGAAGAAGAGCGAGACGGAGCGTGTGCCTCTGCCAACCGACTTGGCACTTTACATCGCTTCCAACGTGCGCACGAATGTGCGCGAGCTCGAAGGCGCGCTGATTCGGCTGATTGCTTATTGCTCTCTTACTGGCGCGGAAGTTACTTTGAGCACTGCGCAGCAAGTGCTGAAGAATTTTATTGATTCGCAGGCGCGCAAGATCAGCATTGATTCTATTCAGAAGGCAGTTGCCGAGCAATTTGGATTGCGCACACCGGAGATCAAGCAGAAAAACAACTCGCGCTCAATCGTCGTACCCCGGCAGATCGCGATGTATCTCGCCAAGCAAATGACCGAAGCCTCGTTGCCGGAGATCGGACGGCAGTTCGGTGGGAAGCATCACACGACGGTGATGCACTCGATCGCCAAAATCGATGAACAGCGGCGAAATGACAAGGATCTGAACCGGCTCATCAACAAGCTCACCGAGACGCTGAACGGTTAATTCGTGGAGACGCAGCATGCTGCGTCTCACCTTTCAAATTCCCAATCCATAACGATCCTTCAAGATCGCCTTATGGTGGAGCTCGTGTCCCGCGATGATGTAAGCGAGTGCGCGCACGCTGACTTCGACGTTGTTGGCAATTCCGGTTCGCTCCCAGGCTTCTGGTTCCAGATTGCGGAAGAACGAAATCGTCGCGCGACGCACTTGCTCGAATTCGCGACCTAGATTGCCCACAGTTCGTTGGTCGAAGCTCCCGTTTTTCACGTAGTCGTCCTGTTCAAATCCAGCCAGCGGCGTGCGGTCGTTACGCGCGATGCGCAGGGCGCGATATGCCATGATGCGTTCGGTGTCGATGAGGTGCCCCAGCACTTCCTTGACGCTCCATTTACCCGGCTCGTACCGAAACATCCCGTGCTGCTCAGAGAGAGTGCGCAGCAGGATCAGAGTCTCAGAGAGTTGCTGATCTAGCGAGACGAGGACGTCTTCTTCTGGGACCAGGGAAATGTATCGCTGGTAGTAAGGATCGTATTCCGATTTCGGCGGACGCACGGCACTGGCAGACATTAGAACCTCCAGATCACTTTCGACTCCGGCTCTGTACTGATGGTATCAAGCCGGGATGAGGCGACATCAGGCATCTATAATCTTCGGCAATGGCTACCGTAGTCTCACCGGACGTTCGCACGAAGTACGAGGCGGTAATCGGGCTGGAAGTGCACGTCCAGCTGCTCACCGTCACGAAAGCATTCTGCGGATGCTCGGCTAAGTTTGGTGCGCCTCCGAATACAAACGTCTGTCCGGTGTGCTTGGGACTACCTGGGGCTTTACCAGTATTGAATCGCAAGGCTGTCGAGTACGCGGTTCGCGCAGCCATGGCGCTGAATTGCGAGATCCGCGAGGTCTCGATCTTCGCGCGCAAGAACTATTTTTATCCTGATCTTCCCAAGGGATACCAGATTTCGCAGTACGACAAGCCGGTGGCTGAGCACGGTTACATCGAGATATCTGCCGGCAATGGAACCGCTAAGCGAATTGGAATCACTCGCCTGCACCTCGAAGAAGATGCCGGCAAAAGCCTGCATGACGGACTTCCCGATTCGGAACATTACACCTATGTCGATCTGAATCGCTCAGGCGTGCCCCTGATCGAGATTGTCAGCGAGCCTGAGATGCGCTCTCCTGACGAAGCCTACGAGTACCTCACGCGCCTGAAGGAGATCATTCTCTATACCGGTGTGAGCGATGGCAACATGGAGGAAGGCTCGCTGCGCTGCGACGCGAACGTCAGTGTGCGTCCACGAGGCGAGCAGATGTTCGGGACCAAGGCTGAGGTGAAGAACGTAAACTCCTTCCGCTTCATCCGTGAGGCGCTCGAGTACGAGATAGAGCGCCAGATCGAGATTGTGGTCTGCGGGGAGAGAGTCCTTCAGGAAACCCGGCTCTACAACCCGGGCGAAGGCAAAACCTACAGCATGCGCTCGAAAGAAGAAGCGCACGACTACCGCTATTTCCCTGAACCAGACCTGATGCCGCTGGTTGTCCATGCGAAGTGGCAGGCACAAATTCGATCAATGCTTCCCGAACTTCCTGAAGCTCGACGTCAGAGGATGATCGCCGAATACGGCATCACCCTTTACGACGCCGGAGTCCTGACGGCAACGCGATCATTGGCCGATCAGTTTGAAGAAGCCGCGCGCTCGGCCAAGAATGCGAAGCGAGTGGCCAATCTCGTACAGAGCGAAATCATGGGCAGGTTGAAGGTACGCGGGCTTGCGATCGAACAGTCGCCCATCACCATGAAAGGTATTGCGATGTCCGCCGATCTGGTGGAGAGCGGCGCAATATCCGGCAAGATGCTGAAGGATTTGTACGACTTGGCCTTCGAGCGCAATCGTGATTTTCCTGCCGTCTACGAAACAGAGAAGCCGCAACAGATTACCGATACGGCAGCGATCGAGAAGATGATCGACGAGGTAATCATGGCCAATCCCAAGCAGGTGGAGCAGTATCGTGCCGGAAAGAAGACCGTTGCGGGGTTTTTCGTCGGTCAAGTGATGAAGGCCTCCAAGGGCCAGGCCAATCCCGCGCTGGTGAACGAGATCCTCTCCCGCAAGCTCGAGTAGATTCTTCTGTTGTATTCCGAAGCGAAGCGAGGAATTCCTATCGGCTACTACCATCTTCGTGACTATAGGGATTCCTCACCACAACTTCAGCGGTTCGGGATGACAAAAAGAAAAATCCGAACGATCTCCTAAACGCTCCATTCTTCATTCATGAGACGTAGCATGGGTGGTTTTGAGCGATACATGTCCCGTCCGATGGTCTTGGAACTCACTCAGAGTGAGCCTCGCTGCATGACGGCGAATGCGGTCGCTCAGGAGATCGAAGCCCTGGTGCGCGAGCATTCGCGACTAGTCTTTCGCATCGCCTATTCCGTAGTTCGCAACCATGCCGATGCGGAGGATGTGGTGCAGGAGGTCTTCTTGCGCGTAGCGAAGCACGGAGGAGCCGGTATCACGGACCCGAAGGCCTGGATCTCGCGTATTGCGTGGCGAGCCTCAGTGGACCGCTTTCGCAGACTTGGCCGCCCGGATCAGGAAGAATTCGACGAACGGCTGCACGCGCCGCAAGTCGCTCCACCGGGAACGGAGCAGGGAGCGATCTCGCGACAGACGCTTCAGCTGCTCGATCGAATGATCGCTGCATTGCCCAAAAAGGAACGAGATGCATTGCTGCTCATATCGCTGGAGGAGATGAGCAGCGCTGAAGCGGCCAAGATATTAGGTACGACCGAGACCTCGATCCGAGCGCGGGTATTTCGCGCCCGCCGGCGCCTCGCAGAGAAATTGCAGAGACTAATAGGAACGAAGTATGGACGTTGAGAAGCAAAAGTCTGGATTCGAAGATTTCGATCGCTGGCTCGATATTGCTCTGCGGCAGCGGGTGACTGCGGAGCCTCGAAGCGGTCTCGAAGAACGTGTGCTAGCGAGGCTCGCGGCCCAGCCGACGCAGCGCTTTGGATGGTGGCCAGTATGGGCCACGGCTGCGGGAATCTTTGTGATAGCTATTATTCTCGCGCTGATGTATCCGTACCGGCAGGAGCGGATCACAAATGGGCAGCATCCCGCGGCCGGTTCATCCGGCTCTGGAACTCAGGCTGCACAGTCAATATTTTCTCAATCACGCGACACAACAGCATCATCGGTCCGAAAAAGAATGCTGGCCAAGACTGCGCCGCGATTAGCAGCCGCGCAGCGCCCAAATCTACCTGAACCTGAGCGATTGCCAAAGCTAGCAACATTTCCCGCACCTCGTCCCGAGACCACGCAGGAGCGTCTGCTGGCGCGACTTGCCGCGCAGCCCAACGTTGTCAAGGTCGCAAGCGTTTCGGATGATGGCATGCCGCTGAAGGAGCTCTCGATTCCTGAATTAAAAATCGATCCGATAGAAGGAACTCCGCCGGACAATGTTCGCCGAGATGAACTTGGGAGGAAAGATGCATTACAAGAACGCAAATAAATGCTTGGTTTGCCTGATTATTCTCTTTGCTGCGGACCGGGTTTGCGCACAAGAAACCAAACCGCAACCGTCGACCAACACATACAAGGTCGAGTACGTATTCTCAGAGAACCAGGATGGCAAGCGGGTCAACGCTCGCAGCTATAGCACCCTTGTTCGTGTTCGCGAACGGGGCAGCATCCGCCTGGGAAGCCGGGTACCAGTGGCAGTCGGCACGTTAAAGGAGGGCAGCAGCAGTCAATTTCAGTATATGGATATCGGCGTCAACATCGATTGCCGTATAGGGGACGAATTCGATTCAGGAATCGCTCTGTTCACAAATGCCGAGATAAGCAGTCTTACCGACGCGAATCGTGTCGGCAACCCCGTCGTGCGACAGTCGAAAATTCAAGTGGAGAGTATCGTACCCCTGGGGAAACAGGTTCTTCTCACCAGCGCCGACGAAGTGGAAGGGACCAGGCGCATCCAACTTGAAGTGACAACGACGAAGGTGAAATAGCGCATTCTCGCAGAGACGCAGCATGCTGCGTCTCTAACCGCGCTTCTTGGCCCCGACGATTCCTAGTTCGCCCGCTCTGGCTCGCCTACCATCGCCTTCAGCAGCATGTTTACCAACGTCAGCAAAATGGCTCCAATCAGTGCCGAGAAGAAGGATCGAATGAAGAATCCGGGCACTATAGCCGAGGTGATCTCGAGAATGATGGCGTTGATGATGAACCAGAAGAGCCCAAGCGTAAGGATTGTGAACGGAAAAGTGAGGATCTTGAGCACTAGACCAAGGGTTGCATTCAGAAAGCCAAAAATCAGCGCGCCAAGCAAGGCTGCGCCTAGTCCAGTGACGAAAAATCCAGGCACAACATAGGACACGATCAGCAGGCTCAGGGACATCAATAGCCAGCGAACAAGTGCAGGGATCATAGCAAGCGCAGGGCTCGCTCGCGCTAGTAGATTTCTGCTTCGAGGAGATGCAGATCGACGAGCAGCCCGTAGGTTCTCAGCAGGTTATATACCATGAAGCCCTGTAAGAACAGGGGCAGCAGCATCATAAACATGCCATCGCCCATGATGGCGTTCACAGCTATGAAGATAGTTCTGCAAGCGTAGAGTCCGATCGCGAAGAGTAGTGCCTTCAAGTTCAACTTAAACGTGTAGAACCCAAGAATGGAGAACGCCACAAAGACAACCCCGGAGCTGATCGCGATCGGCAAATTGTCTCTGCTGAAATACATTTCGAAAAGCGAGAGAGCGGCAACCGCGAAGAAACGCGCTGAGGCCCGTTGAACCATTCGCGTTACCAGGCTTCGCGAAGCCGATGTATCTACTTTTTTCGCTATGAAGGTTGTTTCGTTGAATACGGTTTCCTTAACCGGCTCTTCAGCCTTAACTCCCTGCACACTCTTACCGAGATAGGTGACATCTTCGACTTGCTTGATTCTGAGTTCGGGCCCCTGATAGATGGTCTCCCGGTCCGGCATGATGAGGTCATGCGCAATTCGGCCGAGCTTAGCAAACATCTCCGGGATCGCCCCTTCGTGAACGGTTACGGTTTGTGGCTTTGGGAGCTGTGCAAGTTCTGCGCTCGTGTAGCGCCGCGTGATGTGTTCGGGAACCTCGCCCACGTGAACGGTTTCTCTGGAAGCGGAGCTCGCCGGCTGCTTCGGCTTGAAGAGCTCTATATCGGGACCGTCGTAGACGGTTTCCTTGACCGGCGCGGAGGTGGAATCGCTGCTCATGGATAGACCAGGGGTCGACCTTCAATAACTTGGTCAGGCCTCTATTTTGAGGGCAAGTGCCGCCGCGATCATCACTAGTAAGGAGCCCAGAGATTACCTTAGTAAGTTCGTGCTAACTTGCGAATTCGCTCCGGTGGCGACTGTAAAAGAAGTAGATTGCCAAACCTACGATTAGCCACGCAAAGAAGCGCAGCCAGGTAAGAATTGGAAGTCCAGCCATGAGCAGGAGACAGAACGCCACGCTGAGGATCGGGGCCACAAGTCCACCTGGAGAGCGAAATCCGCGATGCCGCTCAGGTTCGCGGTAACGCAGAATCAATACTCCAATCGACACTAGAACGAACGCAAAGAGTGTTCCGATATTGGAAAGGTCGGAAGCTGTGCCGATATCCAGTAATCCAGCCGGAAGCCCAACGACAAATCCCGCCACCCAGGTCGAAAATGCTGGCGTCCGAAAGCGAGGATGGACGTTGCTGAAGAGCTTGGGCAGTAACCCGTCGCGGGACATGGAAAACCATACACGGGCTTGCCCCAGCTGAAATACGAGGATGGAAGAGATCATTCCCATCATGGCACCAAACAGCACGACCAATCGAATCCAACGCAGCATGCCACCGCCAGGAATCCAGGAAAGCTTCTTGAGTGCGTTCACTACCGGCGCGGCGTCGTCAATCATTGACTGCCATGGCACAAGTCCGGTAAGCGTGACGGCAACGCCGACATAAAGCAGCGTGCAGATTACGAGTGTAGCGATGATCCCGAACGGTACGTCGCGCTGAGGATTTTTTGCTTCTTCAGCAGCCGTCGAGACAGAATCGAATCCGATGTATGTAAAGAAGATGATCGAGCCGCCGGTCAAGACTCCGGACCATGCATTGGGAAAGAAGGGGTGATAGTGGGACCGATTGACGAAATGCGCGCCGGCGATAATGAATGCCAGGATCGCGGAAATCTTTAGCAGAACCATGACGTTGTTCGTCTCCGCCGACTCGCGGATGCCCCGCACCAAGACAACGGTGATCAGCATCACGATCAGAAACGCCGGGATATTGAACCCCAGGTGCCAGCCCGGGGCATAGATCATGTTGCCCGCTAGGTCGGTTAGACCTCCGGGAAGATACGCTGGACTAATCCATTTCGCGGTGGGATGAATGCCGAACCAGTCGAATAGATCGACGAAATGCGCCGAGAATCCAATGCATACAGCGATGTTGCTGACCGCGTACTCAAGGATCAAGTCCCAGCCGATGATCCAGGCAATCAGCTCTCCGATCGTTGCATACGTATAGGTGTAAGCGCTTCCCGCAATGGGAATCATGGACGCCAGTTCGGCATAGCACAGCGCTGTGAAGGCGCAGACGGTTGCTACCAGAACCAGCGAGAGCGCCAATGCCGGCCCAGCTCCAGGGCGGCCGAACGTGGCGGAGTGTCGGATCAAGTAATCCAGCAACGGAGCGTTCAGGATGGAGGAGGTGTCGAATTTCTGTCCCGCGATCGCAGTGCCGATCACAGTAAAGATGCCGGAACCGATAACCGCGCCGATGCCGAGCGCAGTTAAAGACCAAGGGCCAAGCGTCTTTTTTAGCCGATGCTCCGGCTCCTCGGAGTTTGCGATTAATTTGTCGATGGACTTCTTGGCGAAAAGTTGGCTTGCCAGAGCTAGGCTCCCGGTTTCGGGATAGGAATGCGCTGCATCGATTTCAATGGAAGTTGCTGGATAGGTCAAGGAGAAAGCCCACAGTAATCGCGTGAGCTTTCTTAGAATTTCGACTTGCCAAATCACGCCCAATTCACAGATGTTTTTCGAGCGCCACGAATGTGCCAGATCGGCAAAAACTTCCGCGCGGGGCTCTTCACTGTGAAATCGAAGCAAGATTCAGCGAAAAGCCCGATTATTTCCGAAATAATCACAGAAAATCCGCGAAAAATGCGGTTTTTCCTCTTGACACGGAGAAGCAATTAGTCGCATGGTAACGAGCGGATGTTGCAAAAACCCGCATGGATACAGGCGAAAACGCTTTTCTTCTCCGCTCGTGTGCGATAAGATAACGCTCGATTCGCAATCCAATTTCCCGACTCAACCCCGCTAAGGAGGATTCATGGCATCAGGCATGACCAAGACAGCCCTCGTCCGCAACATGGCCGAGAAACTTGAAATCAACAACAAGCAGGCAGCAGCGTTCCTTCAGCATCTCGCTGATACCGCTATTAAGGAAACCAAGAAGAACGGCGTGTTCGTGATCCCCGGACTTGGCCGCTTGGTGAAGGCCGAGCGCAAGGCACGCATGGGCCGCAACCCCCAGACGGGCGAACCAATCAAGATCAAGGCCAAGACCGTCGTGAAGTTCCGCGTCGCCAAGGCTGCGAAGGACTCCATCGCTCCGAAGAAGGGCTAGTTCGAGTCTAGGAAAATGCGAAGGCCGGCATCATGCCGGCCTTTTCGTTTGTGTGTTGTTGTCATTCCGAGCCGCTGTTTTTGCGGTTGGGAATCCCTACAATCGCCCGTGCTGGCGCATCATCGATTCAGACAGCCGGGAATCAACACCTATTCGTGGCCGCTCAAGTATCATGGATCTATAGGGATTCCTTTCTCCGCGAATGTCCGCGGCGGCGGACATTACGCTCCGTTCGGAATGGCAAAGAAGGCTAATGGATCGTCAGTACATCCGAAATTTCGCAATCATCGCGCATATTGACCACGGAAAATCCACGCTCTCCGACCGCCTGCTTGAGCTCACCGGTGCGCTCAGCGAGCGTGAAATGCAGGCCCAGGTGCTGGACGCGATGGACCTTGAGCGCGAGCGTGGAATCACCATCAAGGCGCATGCCGTCCGCATGATGTACACCGCCACAGACGGCCAGCAGTATCAGCTCAATCTGATCGATACTCCTGGCCACGTAGATTTCAGCTATGAAGTTTCGCGCTCACTCGCTTCGTGCGAGGGAGCTCTGCTGATTGTCGATGCCTCGCAGGGGGTGGAGGCGCAGACTTTGGCCAATGCATATTTGGCCATTCACAACGGCCTCGACATCATTCCTGTCATTAACAAGATCGATCTTCCAAGCGCGGATATCCCGCGCGCCAAGGAGATGATTGAACATGCCGTCGGGCTTGACGCCACGGAGGCGCTGCTGGTCAGCGCGAAGACCGGCGAAGGTGTTCCCGATGTTCTCGAAGCCATTGTGAAGCGACTGCCGCCGCCGAAAGGACCGGCCGATGCTCCTCTCCAAGGACTGATCTTCGATTCGTGGTTCGATCCGTATCGCGGCGTCATCGTTCTCACGCGAATTGTGGCGGGCACATTGCGTAAAGGCATGAAGATCCGTCTCTGGTCAAACGGCGAAGTCTTCGATGTGGAGCAGTTGGGCGTGCTCACGCCTAAGCCAGTTGAGATCGAGCAGCTCGACGCTGGGGAAGTCGGTTTCCTGATGGCAAATATCAAGAATGTGTCACACGCGAAGATCGGTGACACCATCACCGAGGATGCCCATCCGGCAATCGAGGCTTTGCCTGGATTCGAAGAGCTCAAGCCGATGGTTTTCGCAGGTCTTTATACGGTCGATGCTCACGAACACACGCTGCTCCGCGATGCGCTTGAAAAGCTACGGCTGAATGATTCTTCATTCTTCTTCGAGCCCGAGAGCTCTGCCGCGCTCGGCTTCGGATTCCGCTGCGGATTTCTTGGCTTGCTCCATATGGAAATTATCCAGGAGCGCCTCGAGCGCGAATTCAATCTGAATCTTATTACCACTGCTCCGAGTGTGCGCTATCGCGTCACCAAAAGCGATGGGACCGTGATTGACGTTGATAATCCATCGAAGTGGATTTCCCAAAGTGAGATTGGCAAAGTCGAAGAGCCGGTGATCACCGCCATGATTATGACCAACGAAGAGTACGTTGGCGGAATTCTCAAGCTCGTCGAGGAGAAGCGCGGGAAGCAAAAGAACTTCGAGTATGTAAGCTCGAATCGCGTAATGCTGACGTATGAGCTGCCGCTGAACGAGATCGTGCTCGATTTCTATGATCGTCTGAAGTCGGTTTCTCGCGGGTATGCCTCTCTCGATTACCATCTCTCCGGTCTCTGGGAGTCGCCGATGGTGAAGCTGGACATTCTGGTTTCCGGCGATCCTGTCGATGCGCTCTCGATCATCGTGCATCGGGATAGTGCATACGAGCGAGGACGGACCCTCGCGGCGAAGATGAAAGAGCTGATCCCCAGGCAGATGTTTGAAGTCGCGATTCAAGCGGCGATCGGCGGCAAAGTCATTGCGCGCGAAACCGTTCCTGCGATGCGCAAGAACGTACTGGCCAAATGCTACGGTGGCGACATCACGCGAAAACGGAAACTGCTCGAGAAACAAAAAGAAGGCAAGAAGCGCATGAAGCGGATCGGTCGGGTGGACATTCCTCAGGAAGCGTTTTTGGCTGTGTTGAAGGTTGGAGAGTAGTGGCAAATATGGATCTTGTGGCACAGGCGCCCTCGCCTGTGTTGAGTTTGAGCAGAGCCACAGCCGAGGGCGGCTGTGCCACGGTGCTATCAGGGGCTGTAAAGAGAATGGTTCGTCTCCTCCTGTTCTGCGCCGTTTCGTTGCCACTTACCGGCCAAACACAAAGCACAGCTTTCCTCAGCTGCTGGGAAGGCAAGGACCGCGGCAATTTCCAATCGCGTCGTGCCAAGACAGGGACCGCGAAATCGAGCGGAGGCTTTGCTTACGCTGAGACGATCGCCGAAGCCACCAAAGACATGGGTGATGCGCAGTTCTGCAAGAACAAAGTGCAGCTCTTCTATTCCAAAGACGGAAAAGACTACAGAGTCATATATGAAAAAACCGGGCTCGAAGATCAAGGCGTGGGCATACGAGTCGTTGGCTGGTCGCACGCGGGGAGTCAGCTCCTGGCTGAGGTTGGCGTCTGGGGATACGACCGGGACATGGACGTCGTAAAGTCAGCCCTCGCGCTTGATTCCGCAACCGGCCAAGTACGCGAGCTGCCATTAAGCGATGCATTCGAGCGTGTTCTGGGAAAAGACTGCGAGTACGATTCTTCGGTAGTTGGATGGTCAAGCGATGATAGCGTTCTTGTTCGTGTCGCCAAGACGCCCGCAACCACCCGCTACAATCAAACTTTTTGCGTCGACAAGCCAACGGTGTACGCGTTTAACCTGCAGAGCGGAAATCTGCAGCGTAGCGGACCGTAGCCACCGTCGCCGATCAGGGTTCGCCGTCACTCTCAATCCAGATCTGACTGCCCTGCTCCCCAACGCTTAAGATATCCTCAACATCTGTTTTTCTATGAGCGCGGAACCTCTCCTTGTTGTGATACTCGGCTCAACAGCGAGCGGCAAGACAGCCCTGTCGCTTAAGCTGGCCGAGCAATTCGGAGGTGAGATCGTAAGCTGCGATTCAGTCGCGGTATATCGCGAGCTGGAGATCGGCACGGCGAAGCCAACGCAGGCGGAGCGGTCGCGGGTTCGTCATCATTTGATCGATGTTGCCTCACCCGCTGAAGAGTTCAGTGCCGGTGACTACTCACGTCTGGCGCGGAAAGCGGTCACCGCGATCCGCGATCGTGGGTGCTTGCCCATTGTCGTTGGCGGTACCGGGCTGTACTTGCGCGCGCTGCTCGAAGGTCTTTTTGAAGGCCCTACTCGCTCCGAGCAGCTCCGCATTCGCCTACGTCGGAGCGCCGATCAGCGGACGATCGAACATTTGCACCGCATTCTTTCTCGGTTAGATCCCGAAGCTGCGGCCAGAATTCATCCGAACGATACGCCCAAACTCATTCGTGCCATCGAAGTTTGTCTGCTGGCAGGCGAGCGACTCACTGTAATGTGGGACAAGGGACGCGACCCGCTAACAGGTTTCCGCATCCTGCGCATAGGACTGGAACCCGACCGCAATGCTCTCTACGAACACATCAATGCCCGTTGCACAGCGATGTTCGAAGCCGGCCTTATCGACGAAACGCGACGTTTGCTGACGGCCTACCGGACAGTGGACACTGCAAATGATTCTGATCCGCGACCGATTGCGCGTCCGCTCAGATCACTCGGCTATCGCCAGGCAATGCAGCATCTCCGGGGCGAGATTTCAGCAGAGCTGGCTCTACTCGCCGCTCAACAGGCTCATCGCAATTATGCCAAGCGCCAGCTCACCTGGTTCAGCCGGGAGCCGGATGTGAGTTGGTTTCCCTCGTTTGGAGACGATCCAGAAGTCCAGCGCGAAGTAGGAAAGATAGTGGCACGTGAGATGGAGCTATCGAGTGAGCAGCCGCCGAGAGTCACTTCGGAATCAACTATAACTTCGCTAACGAGCACCAGCTCCACCGAGAAGCTAAAGATCTTCTAGGTTCCGTCCGGCGAGCTCCGAAACGCTTCCATTCCGACTTTTTTTCGAGAATTTCTCTGTTATCTTCCCTGCATGCTGAATTTCAGGCCTTTAGCAGTTGTCCTCCTTCTCTTACTCGTCATTCCTGCTTTTGCAAAGGACGAGAAGTTTTCTAAAGCTGGTCCGGTTCAACTTACGTCTGACGGCAATAAGTGGGCGGAAAAGACCCTCAAAAAGATGTCGCTCGAAGAAAAGGTCGGGCAGATGATCCAGATCCGCGCGTACGCGGATTTTCTCAATGTGGAAAGCGATGCATATCGGCAAGTCAGTGATGCGATCAAGAAATATCACCTAGGCTCGATCATTCTGACGGTGCGTGTTTCTGACGGGCTCCTCATAAAGGACTTGCCTTACGAAGCCGGGGCCGTGACGAACCTTTTTCAGAAGGAATCGAAGCTGCCACTGCTCGTCGCAGCAGATTTTGAACGTGGCCTTTCGATGCGACTGAATGAAACTCCCGCGTTTCCTCATGCGATGGCTTTTGGAGCCACGCAAAATCCGTCCCTGGAGGAAAAGTTTGCCGCCATTACTGCCCAGGAGTCGCGAGCCATCGGTGTGCACTGGAATTTCTTTCCTGTCGCCGATGTAAATATCAATCCGAAGAACCCGATCATCAACACGCGTTCGTTTGGCGAAGATCCGCAGGCCGTCGCAGCGATGGTAGCGGCCTACATCAAGGGATCGCGTCAGAATGGAATGCTGAGCACGGCCAAGCACTTTCCGGGACACGGGGACACTGCTACCGATTCCCATCTCGGGGTGGCTATGGTCTCGGGAGACACCCGGCGGCTTGAGTCTGTCGAGCTGCCGCCGTTCCAGAAAGCAGTGGAGGCCGGCGTGGACTCGATCATGGTAGCGCACGTCACTATTCCCGCTTTGGAGCCCGATGCAGACAAGGTGGCAACGACTTCAGGGAAAATTGTGACTGACCTGCTCAAGAACAAGATGCACTTTCGAGGCCTAGTCGTTACCGATGCCCTCGAAATGCATGGTTTGACTCGCCTTTATCCTGAGGACGGTCCCAATCCCGCAGGACGCGCCGCAGTGGATGCTGTGAGGGCGGGCAACGATATGGTTCTGCTGCCGTCGGATCTCGATGGCGCCTTCAACGGGCTTGTCGAAGCGGTCAAGAATAAAGAAATTTCGCAACAGCAAATTGATGCATCGGTGCTCAAGATTTTGCGTGCCAAAGCATCGCTCGGCCTGCATAAGGCACGCCTCGTCGATTTGGAGAATGTCTCGCGTCTCGTGAGCCGACCGGAGAGCATCGATTTCGCGCAGCAGGTCGCCGACTCGGCCGCAACTCTCGTCCGCGACAATGGACAGGTTCTCCCTTTACCTCTCTCAGCACAGCGTCTTACCGGAACCTACACCTCATCGAATGCGTATCGCTCTTCGGGTACCGGAGCGCCGGTAGTGGCAGTGATTATGACTGATGATGTTCGCAGTGAATACGGCCGCGTCTTTGAACTCGAGCTGCGTCGTCGAGCGAAGGCCAAGGTTTATCTCATAGATGGTGCCATCGCAGCAGGCATGACGCCGGAAATTCTCGATGCCGTCAAGCAAGCAGAGAAGGTCGTGGTTGCGGCTTACGTCGTTCCAACAGCAGCTAAGCAGACGGTCGTCAACGGACTACTGACAAACACCGTCGGTCTGAGCGATGCAACAGGAAATCTCATGCGGCAGTTACTTCAAGCAGCAGCGCCAAAGACTGCGGTGATTGCGATGGGAAATCCGTACCTGGCATCGAACTTTCCCGATGTGCAGACGTATATATGCACGTACTCGAACGCGCCTACTTCGGAACGAAGTGCAGTGAAGCTGCTGTTCGGCGAGATGCAACTCAAGGGCAAGCTCCCGGTCAGTCTGCCCGGCATCGCTGATCGCGGTTTCGGTTTGGAACTCAAGCCGCAGGAACTGCGCGTTGCTTCGGTGCCAGTGAAACCTACATCAGGAGCAGCTCAAATCGAATGAAATCGCGCATACTTCCATTCGCAAGTTTTGCGCTGTTAGGCGCCGCTCTGGCGCTAACGGCTTGTGTAAACGTAAAGAAGAGCGATAACGGCGACAACGTTGATGTCAAGACGCCTTTCGGCTCTGTTAGCGTCCGCACCGATCAGGTGAAGCCGGAGGAGACTGGGCTGAGCGTCTACCCAGGCTCTCATCTCGTTCCGAAGCGCGGCCATGACCACGATCAGGCGAACGTGAACATCGCAAGTCCCTGGGGACAGCTGAAGGTCATCGCGCTCAACTATCACTCCGATGATTCACCCGATAAGGTGCTCGACTGGTACCGCAAAGATCTGCAGCAGAAATACGGAAAGTTCCTCGAGTGCAAGGGCGGAGACGTTTCCCTGCACGGCCGCCACGAAGGTGACGGTAACCAGCTCACCTGTGGTAGTAGCGAACGCAGCAACGGCAAAGACTTCACGTACTCTTCGGGCGACAGAAATACTCTCGAGCTGAAAACCGGAACCAACGACAAGCAGCACATCGTCGCAGTGAAACCTGAAGAGGGAGGAAGCAACATCGCGCTCGTATACGTGCAGAAGCACGGGGAGAGGGATTCGATCTAATGTAGAGGCGCAGCATGCTATGTCTTTGCTATACCCTCCACCCCCAGGAGTATGGATTTCCTAGCCGTATAGGTAAGACGCAGCAGGCTACGTTCTCTACCGGAGCTCCGCTTGCGCAGTCCCAACTTACTGATTTAAGTTCGACAGGTGGAACAAACCTGCCATCGCTGCCACGCCGTGCTGAGTCCTGACACCGCTTTTTGCAGCCAATGCGGCGCCCCTCAGGTTCGTGTTCCGGAAACGGCGACTCCCTCTTCTACAGCCAATAATCCTGGTTTGACAACTCCCGATTTGCTCGCCCAGGGTCCCAGTTCTTTGGTTAACTGGAGACATGCTCTACCGTCTGCCAGTACTGCCGGACTGGTGATGGCAATAGCCTCGACGCTGCCGGTGGTGAGTGTGCTGTTCCCGTTATGGATGCTCGGCGGCGGATGGCTGGCCGTCACCCTCTACCGACGACGCTCGCCAATGCTTTCGCTGTCTTCGGGCATCGGCGGAAAGATCGGCGCTCTCGCCGGACTTCTGGGATTTCTCTTCTTCGCGGTATTTACCTCGTCTTATCTCGCTATCGAAACCTTAGTCATGCATCAGGGAGAGCAGATTCGGTCGGCGTTGCGCAGCGCGCTCGACCAGGCGGCGGCAAATAATCCTCAGACGCAGGCGATCTCCCAGTGGATGCAGACTCCCGAAGGACTCGCCGTGCTGGTGGTGTTCGGAATGTTTCTGTTTCTGATCGCATTCCTGTTGCTCTCAACTGCGGGTGGCATATTTGCCGCATCTCTCGGTCGGCGGCGGCTTCGGTAATTCCTGTCCTTGGGTTTTAGGGAGGGGCACGGATTTCACCCGTGCCGTTCGGGTGAAACTCGTTTTTATTCCGGATAGCTCCGTGCCTTTCCCTCAAGCGGTGGACTTCAGGTTCGTAGTCAGGTAGCGCAATTGGTCGGAACGATGTTAGAAATGTTCTTTCTAATTCGCGAAGGTGACTATCCCCCAAGCCATGCCGATCCAAGATCGAGTTGCCGCCGCCCGACGTGTTGATGAAGTCCTGCGCAACACCATTCAGCAGGCTGGATTTCGCTTGAAGTACCGCATTAGCGCAAATCCTCCTGTCAACACAGAGCTTGGGGAGAGCCCGGAGATTGTGGTTGAGTTTGCTGGTCCTGATAGCCCGTTGCTCTTGGAACGTAACGGAGAACTCTTGCGCGCGCTCGAACATGTTTCATTAAAGGTCCTGCGGCTAGAATCGGAGGAGCACGACAAGCTCAGCTTTGACTGCATGAGTTTCAAGACGCTGCGAGCGCAGGAGTTGAAGCTGGCAGCCGAAGTCGCAGCCGAACGCGTACGCAAGACCGGCCAGCCGTATCAATTTGCGCCAATGTCTGCTCGCGAACGCCGCATGCTCCACCTCGCCATGCGGGACCACGCCGACCTGCGCACTGAAAGCTCCGGAGTGGCTGAAAGACGCTTCGTTGTGGTTTATCCGCGAGATTACAAAGGCGCCGTTCCGGCTCCGATGCAGACCGGCAGACGAAGATAGGATAAAGTTGTACGGCGGCAGTGGAGGTCTTCATGCTGCGATCAATCATCATCCTTGCTTTGTCTCTTTCCTCATGCCTCATTGCCGCGGGGCAAATACAGGTTTCCGACCCAAACCCGGTTGTTCACAAGCTTAGTCTTAGCAACGTCTACAGTGTGTCTCCAGCGGAGCAGCAGCGCATTGTTGGCGTGGTTTTAAATGGAATTGGAACTGTGTTTCATCAGAAAGACAGTGAGTTCTTCGATGAGATTGCCGAACGAATCCGTTTTGAATTTCAAACCCTCGGTTATTTCAAAGTGTTCGTGAACAAACCCTTGGTTAAGGCTATTGGCAAAGATGGCGAGCGGGAGGTTGTGGACGTCGACGTAAGAGTTGACGAGGGCGCGCAATACAGGTTGAAAAAGATTCAATTGAAGAATGGCTCGGCATTTCCTTTAACGGAATTGCGAGCGGCATTTCCAATTGCTGACGCGGATATTTTCGATCGAGCAAAGATTGCAAGAGGTCTTGAAACCTTGCGTCAGCTGTATGCAGGCAAAGGTTTCGTGAATTTTTCAGCAGTACCGGAAACAATGGTTGATGAAGATGCTCACACAATTTCGCTGTCCCTCGACTTGGACGAAGGCGAGATCTTCTACCTGGGTACGCTAACAGTTCTTGGCGTCGAATCAGAGCCGGGAGCGCGTGCCAAGCTGCTGACGATGTGGAACTCCTATCAGGGGAAAATCTACGATTACAGGCTGCTGCCGCTGTTTTTAAAGGATGTCGGTGCTCGTCCAGAGGTGAAACCGGAGCAGATATTTAAGATTTCTCCAGACGCCAAGGCCAAAGTCGTAAACGTTTCTATGACGCTGGCAAAACCGCCAGTCTTTTAAAGAGCTTACGCTCTCTAATCCCACAGAACTACTCTTAACCGAAAACCGGGCCGCCGAGTGCCGAAGGCCGGCTTTGTTTTACACTTAAAGTATAGGAGAAGCACAAGAAGTGGCGATTTACCTCCCTGGAACTCAGGAAGAGCAGGAACTCGCGCTCGACGAACTCACGCCGCGCGAGATCGTTTCCGAACTCGATAAGTACGTTGTGGGCCAGAACGCCGCCAAGCGCGCCGTGGCCATTGCGCTGCGCAACCGCATGCGCCGGCAGAAGCTCTCGCCCGAACTGGCGGAAGAGATCATGCCGAAGAACATCATCATGATTGGCCCCACGGGAGTGGGCAAGACTGAGATCGCCCGCCGCCTCGCGCGTCTCGCGAACTCTCCATTCCTGAAAGTCGAGGCTTCGAAATTCACCGAAGTTGGATACGTCGGCCGTGACGTGGAATCCATCGTCCGCGACCTGGCTGAAATTGCAATCGACATGGTTCGCGAAGAGCGCCTCGAGGAAGTCGAGGATAAGGCTGAGGTCAATGCTGAGGAGCGTCTTTTGGATCTGCTGTTACCGCCTACAGCATCCTCCCCAGCGACTGCCGGTCTTGCCTTGGGAACAGGCGACGGCGACTCTCAATCGCGTACCCGCGAGAAACTTCGCCAGCAGCTTCGCGAAGGCAAGCTCGACGATCGGACAGTCGAGCTTGATGTCCGCGAACGCTCAATGCCCGCCTTTGAGATCATCTCCAACCAGGGCGTGGAGGAGATGGACATCAACATCAAAGACATGCTGCCCAACATCTTCGGCCAACGCACCAAGAAGCGGAAGATGAAGGTCAGCGAAGCCTTCGAATACCTGATTCAGGAAGAAGAACAGCGCCTGATCGATATGGATCTGGTCACCCGCACTGCGGTCGAGCGCGTGGAGCAGTCGGGCATTGTCTTTCTTGATGAGATCGATAAAATCGCAGGCCGCGAAGGCGGCCATGGCCCTGATGTTTCGCGCGAAGGCGTGCAGCGTGACATCCTTCCGATCGTGGAAGGCACCACAGTCAACACTCGGTATGGCATGGTACGCACCGACCATATTCTTTTCATCGCAGCTGGAGCCTTCCACGTTTCCAAGCCGAGCGATCTGATTCCGGAGCTGCAAGGGCGTTTCCCGATTCGGGTCGAGCTGCAGTCCCTGACGATTGAAGATTTCATTAAGATTCTGACCGAGCCGAAGTCGTCGCTGGTGAAGCAGTACACAGCGCTACTGGAAACCGAAGGCCTGAAGCTGGAGTTCACGCGCGACGCCCTTGACGAAGTTGCCCACTTTGCCTTCAGGGTCAACGAATCCACGGAAAACATCGGCGCCCGTCGGCTGCATACCATTATGGAACGCGTGCTCGATGAGATCAGCTTCGCCGCGCCGGAGATGGCAAAGGAAAAGAAAGACAAAGTTCTGGTAGACGCAGATTACGTGAAGAAGATGGTGGCCGACATCGCCAAGGATCAGGATCTCTCGCGCTACATTCTGTAGCCGCTACAGTACGAACCGCTTCGTCTCAGATACTCTCATTCCGAAGCGCGTGGTTTTACCGTGAGGAATCTGCTGTTTCTCTGGCGTCGCGGCGATACGAACCGAGGCTTCGTTACTTCGGTCAGCCGTGATTCTCTTCGGCCGCAACGGCGTGTTGTAAGCTTGAAATATGGACATGACCTGGGTGACTGACCGCATTGCGGTTGGGGGAGGTATCTGGAACGAACTGAAGATGATCGAGGTGGCTGAGGCTGGCGTCACGCACGTCATCAACATGCAAATCGAGTTCGACGATCGCCATTTGGGCGTACCCCACGGCATCCATATTCTCTGGAATCCCACTGACGACGACTTTCAACTCAAGCCCCGGGAACTGCTTCAATGTGGAGTGGACTTCGCCCTCGAAGCGCTTGAGCACCCTAAGACTAAGATCTTCATCCACTGTGCTGCCGGAGTTCACCGCGCTCCCATGATGACGTTGGCCCTCCTGCGTGCCATGGGATGGGAGCTCAAGGAAGCCATGAAGCTCATCCAGAAGCGACGACCAGTGGTCGATTTCGCCGCCGTGTACGTGCGCAGCGTGGAAGATTTCATCAAAGGCTATGCGCCGGAGCTTGCCGGCGCCGAATAGACGCGGATTTCGCGGTATCATCCTCCTCCGGTGATCCAGGTCAAACAACATCTGCGCCCGATGCGCGGGGGCGCCCAAAGCCATCTCATGTTTGCCGACGATGGGCACTACTACGTCGTCAAGTTTCAAAATAACCCCCAGCATATTCGAGTCTTGGCGAATGAACTGATAGCTACGCGGATTGCCGAGCGCGTAGGGTTGCCAGTTCCCATAATGGAAGTGGTCGAGGTAAGCTCATGGCTTATCGAGAACACCCCAGACCTGCGGATCCGCATAGGCTCATCCAGTATTCCCTGCCAGCATGGGCTCGCCTTGGGCGGGCGTTTCGTACTGGGACCTCTCGAAGGCCAGGTCTTTGACTATCTTCCTGCTTCGGCTCTCGACCGCGTTCGTAATCTCGACGCCTTCGCCGGCATGCTGGCGCTGGATAAATGGACCTGCAATTCTAATGGCCGCCAAGCTGTATTCTGGAAGAAGACTCGAGATAAGAAATACACGGCAACATTTGTCGATCAAGGTTATTGCTTCAATGCCGGCGAGTGGAGCTATCCAGACTCGCCTTTGCGTGGCGTCTATCCGCGCAATGAGGTCTATGCCGACGTGCGCGGATGGGAATCGTTCGAGCCCTGGCTTTCCCGAATTGAGAACATCGATCCCGCAATCCTTTGGGAAATCGCAGAAAGCGTTCCGCCCGAATGGTACGGATCGGCTGTCGACGACCTTGAGCACTTAATCGAAGGATTGATCAAACGCCGCACAATGGTTCGGGATCTGATTGATATGTTTCGTACCTCCAGTCGCGAGCCTTTTCAGAATTGGGAAGCCAGGACTTCCCAGATGGCGTCGCATTCTCCAGCAGGAAGCTAAATCTAAGGAAACTGCGACGGACACGCAGGTCTGGAAAAGAGATGATCCCGGAACCTATGTTTACTAAGTAGTAATATTCAGCTAGCAAAACGAGATATAACTAACCTGACTTTAAGCTCAGAGCCGCGGAATCTAAAGGAGTTAGTGCATTCAAACCCCGGGGTAACCCCAGATTTTCGCGGGGTAACCCCGGCGATTTTGCTTGGGGTAACGCCGAATGTGGCGGGGTAACCCCGGGGTTGGGGGCTAACTTGTTGGTTAACCACCGCGCATAAGTTGCTGCCATCGGGGAGTTGAGCGGAGAGGCGCGCGACTGACGATGAGCAACGTTGCACTCCAAGTACCGATTTGGTATTGATGCCCAGCATCTCTCTCCTTGATACCGCAGAACGTCAGCAAATAGCAACGTTCATCCGTTGCTCTAGCTTGCAAGTCCATCAATCAGATCAGTGCCTTGCGGACCATGCCAAAAATATTTTCGCAATCCGTTGTTCTAAAGCATTTTCATTTGAGGGTTCATCGTGGGCTCGTTGTCCGCACAGGCGAGACGGGTTGCAGAAGACAATAAATGCGGTTCTCCTCACAGTTCCGCACTGCCGCACGCGGTGGTGATGTGCCGCCCTTTCAGGGCTCAATTGTGTTTGTAATGCCAACCCACGGCTTACGCCAATGGGCTACCAAAATGTCGGGCTTCGCCCTGTGTCATTGGATCTGTTCTAAGACGTTTGGACCCTATCCCGCCTTGGCAACTTCGCCATGTTGAGCTGGAGCTTTCTGCTTAAGAATGCGCACGAACTCGCGCATCCATGCAGGATGATCGGGCCAGGCGCGGGCGGAAACCATGTTTCCATCGACAACCGCTTCACTGTCGACGAAATAGGCTCCGGCGGCTTTTACGTCAGGCTCCAGCGCCGGATAGGCTGCTGTTCGTCTGCCCTTGAGCGCACCTGCCGCGGCTAGAACGAGCGAAGCATGGCAGAGCTGGGCTACCGGTTTCTCGCGATCGAAGAAGTGCCTGACAATGCGTTGGCAGTGAGGGTTGTTGCGGATGTACTCGGGCGCGCGCCCGCCGGGTATCACCAGAGCCACGTAGTTGGCTGGATCGACCTCGGCAAAGGAGATGTCTGCGTTCCAGCTGTACCCTGGCTTTTCTGTGTAGGTGTCATAGCCCGGCTCAAAATCGTGCACCACGAAGTGCAGCTTCTTCTTCGTGGGAGCTGCGATGTGAACCTCGTATCCTTCTTCCTTCAATCTCTGATAGGGATACATCACTTCCAGCGACTCTGCGGCATCTCCGGTGAGAATTAGAACTTGGGGAGTGGACATGGAGCAACCTCCTTTGCTAATTCTTCCACATTTCCGGGCGCAGGATGTCGCACAGTCGCCGTCGCTTCTGCAGGCATACTCGTAAATCGCTCGGAGGCAAAAGGCGAACACAAAGGTGACGAAGGCGAAATAAGAGTCTCACAACGGTTAGAGGCGTTCATCTTCGTGACTTTGATGTTCCCTTATGACCTTCGTGTTCGGCGTGCGGAGTTCTCTCAATTTGCCCTATGAACGTCAACATTCCCGGCTGGTTGCAGCCGGGCGATTACTGGCTGGCGCGATTCGCGCTTGAAAAAGCTATCGGGACGCTGTTTCTCATCGCGTTCCTCAATGCCGTCAATAAATTCCGGCCGCTGCTGGGAGAACGGGGGTTGATGCCAGTTCCCCTGTTTGTGCGGGAGGTGCCATTTCGGGAATCACCGAGCCTGTTCTTCTTCTTTCCGCATGACAGAGCATTTGCCATGTCCGCATGGATTGGCGTGGCCCTCTCCGCATTGATCGTCTCAAGCCTCATCGATGGATATTCATGGGCATTGCTTGCGATCTGGGTTGTGCTCTGGGCGCTGTATCTCTCATTTGTGAATGTCGGCCAGATTTTTTACGGATTTGGTTGGGAATCGATCCTTCTTGAGGCTGGGGCTTACGCCGCGGTGCTGGGCGGCTCGGAAGCAAATAGTCAAGTTGCAGTGATGTGGCTCTTCCGCTGGCTGCTCTTTCGTGTGATGTTCGGCGCGGGGCTAATCAAGCTTCGGGGCGATTCCTGCTGGCGCGACTTCACCTGCCTCGACTACCACTATGAAACCCAGCCGATACCGAATCCGCTGAGCTGGTTTCTTCACCATGGGCCACAGTGGTCGAAGAAGGGGGGAGTGCTCTTTAATCACTTTGCCGAGTTGATCGTTCCATTCGCGTATTTTTTGCCGCAGCCGTTTGCGAGCATCGCCGGAGCGTTGACGGTCATTTTTCAACTGCTCATCTTTGCCAGCGGCAATCTCTCCTGGCTGAATGCTCTGACTGGTGTTCTAGCTCTCAGTTGCTTTGATGATCAGACGCTCGGATGGTTGGGCTTGCATGGGCGGGCAACGTATCCTCCCGATCTAGTGTTTAGGATTGTGACCGGAGCCGTTGTCTTTTTGGTCGTAGTGCTGAGCGTGAAGCCGGTAAGGAACCTTGTGTCCCGGCGACAGATCATGAACACCGTCTATAACCGCTTTCATTTTGTTGGGACGTATGGCGCGTTCGGCGGCGTTACGCGCGGACGCTACGAAATCGTGATCGAAGGAACCCCTGAAACTGTCATCACCGCCTCAACCAAATGGCGCGAATACGAATTCCAAGGCAAGCCTGGGGACCCGTCGCGCATGCCTCCGCAGATCGCGCCTTACCATCTTCGCCTGGATTGGCTGATGTGGTTCGCCGCCATGGGGTCCTATCACCGGCATCGGTGGTTCATTCATCTGATCGCGAAGCTGCTTCAGGGAGATGAAGCCGTCATTGGTCTCTTAAAGAGCAACCCTTTTCCTGACCAGCCGCCACGCTTTATCCGCGCTCAGCTCTATCTGTATCGATTTTCCTCCTGGCAGGAGAGAAGAAAGTTCGGTTTGTGGTGGATACGCGAGTTGTCGGGAAGCTACTTTCCCGCTGTGTCGCTCCAGAGTCCTGCGCTGCAGATGCTCCTTCGGCAGATGCGATGGAGTGAGGTTGAGTGAAATTTGATCCCCGTCATCCATACCTTAGAGATCAATCTTCCCGCTACTCAATTCACTACGTCTTCATGCGCCGAATTCTCAGGGAAAAAGCCTGAGAAGATTCCGGGGACGAACGCCTGAATTTCCGCAATGAGTGGTCGCTGCACAGGGATAGGACCAAAACAGAACCGTGTATAACGAAACCGGCGCGCTCTACTAAGTCGCTTCTGGCACGCCAATGCAAGAAGTGAGCATGCAGGTGCTCACAATTGCCATTGGGATAAACAGCGTTTCGCGCATTGATGAACACCAGACGCAGTTCAGAGGGAGCTCTGCTCGACACCGAATGGTACGTCGTTTGCATTCAGGTACTCAGAATTCAAAATCACAAAACAGCGCTCACGAGGAACCGTTCACGCAGACAAGGTTGCAATCCTCTGGGGCACGTTTGTTGCGCAGTCCTGACCGGCCGCGCTCGCAGGCGCTGTGTTTGTCAAAACCAGCGAGTCCCAAGATGAACCGCAAGCGCCGCACCGTTCTTTGGCTGTATACGGAAGATTATGACTACCTCAGCGCTGTGGCTGAGCACGATATGGATTCGAAGAATGTCTCTATGCACCGGCTTGTGAAAGCTCTGCGCGCCGCAGGCGTAAAGAGTTTTCTGCGTCTGGACGAGACTTTAAAGCGATTGCCCCCTCCACAAGGGCGGGCTTGAGCAACCGCCGGGATCCCCGGGGCTTCTCCGTCGGAGGAGCAAGTAGCGTAATCCTTGAGGGCACGTTAGCGGAGAGGGAGCGAAGAGGCATTGAACTCCTCCGCTCCCAATACAATGCTCCTTCACCTTAGGAGCGTGTTGATGAACTCTGCTTTTGGGAGATGGCGAGCTACTCACTTCTTAATTGCAGGAATACTGTGCTTGTCTGATCGAACAGGATTTGGCCAAAACTCGGCTGACGCCAACAGGTTGCGCTTCGAGATCAGCTTCCCCGCCAGCCTAAGCAGCAAGCCGCTGGATGGTCACATCTTGTTCGGCATTGCGAAGGACGAGAAGCCGGAACCGCGCTTCCAACTGCGGGAGGAGGAGGCGGAAAGTGCGCAGTTTTTCGGACTCGATGTGGATGCGCTCGCTCCCGCGAATAGCGCAATCATCGATTCCTCTACTCTCGGTTATCCGCTGGTCAGTCTCGAAGCGGTTCCAGCCGGCGACTACTACGTTCAGGCCGTACTCAATGTCTACGAAACCTTCCATCGGTCGGACGGACATACGGTGAAGCTCCCTCCCGATATGGGAGAGGGGCAACAATGGTACGAGAAGCCGGGCAATCTCATGAGTAAGCCGCAGCGCCTGCATATCGATCCCTCCCATGGAGGAGTCGTTCGCATTGCGCTTTCTGAAAGGATTCCGCCGATTCAGCCGCCGCAGGACACGCAGTACATCAAGCATTTCCGTATTCAGAGCAAGCTGCTCAGTGACTTCTGGGGCAAGCCTGTGTACCTGGGCGCGATCGTGGTTTTGCCCGAGGGCTTCGACAAGCATCCGAATGCTCACTATCCGCTGCTGATCGATCAGGGCCACTTCCCGGCGGATTTTCGCGGCTTTCGCACTGAACCGCCAACGCCGGATTTGAAAGACCGCGCGCGTAAGCGCGCTGAGGCGCAATACAAGCTGTATCAGGACTGGACCTCTGGCCGACTGCCGAAGATGTTGTTGCTGCAGATTCAGCACGCGAATCCTTACTACGACGACTCTTATGCCGTGAACTCCGCGAATTTGGGGCCATACGGCGACGCAATCCTGAGAGAACTCATTCCCGAAGTGGAGAAGCGCTTTCGCGGAATCGGCCAGCCTTGGGCTCGTGCGCTGACCGGCGGATCAACCGGCGGATGGGAGGCGGTTGCTGATCAGGTCTTCTATCCGGATGATTTCAACGGCGCCTGGGGTTTCTGTCCCGATCCTATCGACTTTCGCGCTTATCAGATTGTGAACATCTACGAAGATAAGAATGCGTTCTGGAAGGAAGGCCTCTTTGGGCGAGTCCCGCGTCCGGAGATGCGGGAGCCGGATGGCAGTCTGAAAGCTGTGATGGAGCCGGCGGTTCGCCGCGAAGAAGTTATGGGCACTCACGGGCGCTCGACTGAGCAGTTTGGCATCTGGCAGGCGGTCTTCAGTCCGGTTGGTCCGGAGGGGTATCCAAAACCAATCTGGGATCCCAAAACGGGAGAGATCGACTCCTCAGTAGCGAGCTATTGGAAGGAACATTACGACCTGAATCACATTATGCAGCGGGACTGGTCCACTCTAGGACCGAAGCTCGCAAGTAAGCTGCATATAACAGTCGGCGATATGGATACGTGGTATCTCAACAATGCTGTACATTTCGCCCAGGATTTTCTCGACAGTCCGAAAAATCCGTACAAGGTAGCGACCTTCGAATATGGCTATCGCCAGCCGCATTGCTACGAAGGGGGCGGCAACATCAGCGTGAGTGAATCGGCGGCGACGATGTTTCAGCGCGTCATGCCGCAAATGGGGCAGCACATGAAGGAAACTGCGCCCAAGGGCGCGGATATGAGCTGGGATTATTGATCTGCTGTACTGCTGAAGAAAAAAGGGGAGCACATGTGTGCTCCCCTTCGACTGTCATTCTGGGTTTAGAAAGTCAGCTTCAGGCCGTATTCCAATTGCCGTGGAGAACCGGCTGCATTCACGCCAGTTCCGAGCCCTATTCTGACCGAATCACGTCCACCCGGCAGTCCAGGTTTATCTACGGTTGTGCCGTTAATGTTGCCAGCCGAACCGTTCAGCACGCTGCCGAGCGTGTGTCCAGGAGAATTGAAGTTGGCGAAGTTAAAAGCATTGTAGAAGCCAACAGACGGCTCCAGCGAAATGTTCTCTCGTATTTTGATCGGATAGGCCAGCTTGAGATCGATGGTCTTCAGCCAGGTAAGTCCCATTTCACCAGCAGGCGCGAGCGGAAGGCTGTCCATAACCGCGCCTAATAGTACGAGCTGAGATTGAGTAAACAGGCCTGCGCTGACTAGAGCCTGTCCTGCAGGCGACAGCGTGCCGGCTACAGTCTTGTTGTAATTGTTGATCACGTTGTTAAGGCTTCCGGGACTGACACTTCGGTTGAAGGCCCCCAGATTTGTTTGCGGAAGGAGATGATTGATATTGGCTCCATCCCCAACGGGGTCGCTGGAGAAGATTTCCCCAGACCGTCCTTGATTCTCAATTCTCATGTCCTGGGCCAGCGGCGAGAAGAAGTGAGAACCGAAGCTCAGCATCGGACCATGCGTAATTTGGAAGCTGCCACCAAAGGAGATCTGGTTAGTGCGATCGAGCGAGTTTGGGCCCATGTGAGCTGTGGGATTGCGGAAGTCATCGGCCTGGGGAATGAAGTCCTGGTCGGAAGCCATGCTGTTGAATCTCGAAAGCGCATATGAGATCTGATAGCTGGCTGCGGTGATGCCGCGAATCGGGTTTCCTCTGTTTCCCACCAGCTTGACTTGTAGTCCGTTGTACTCGGACCGTCCGATCGGGAAGAGCATGTTGTTCTCGCCTACTAACGGATTAATGCCCGGGAAAGCGGCTCCAGTGTTTGGAGTTATAGGATTTCCGTTGCAATCGACGTTGAAAGCAGCTGGGGTTCCGAACAGGTAAGTGTTTCCTGAATCGAGACCGCAGCCGGCAAAGTCACTGATAGTCGCTCCTGCCGCGATCGCGCAATTGATGGCAGTTGCGTTCGTACCGCTGCAGCCTGTAAAGCCGCTGGTCGTCAATGCAATGGCATTCAAAGCCGCGTTCTTGTTTAAGAAGCGCGCATCTCCAACGTGATTCGTGTCATACGAGATCAGGTAATGTTCGCCGATGTTTCGAATGAAATCGGCACTCAAAACAAGACCCTGAGCCAGCTCGCGTTGAATTCCAATATTCATTTGAATGGAGCGCGGCGTCCGATAGTTGGGAGCAATGAAACCGTTTCCAGTGGAGTTTGGTCCATTGGCTAGAATATTGCCCAGGAAGTTCCCGTTTGCTTGCGGTCCGGCAGCCTTGGTCGCCGATATGAACGTACTCTCCAGCGCGGCGACCAGCGGAAGAACGGACCCAACTCGCTGACCGCAGATACCTGTAGCTATATCAACTCCGTTGACGCTGGTGACCGTCCCGCCGCCCGGCAGCCCAAGCTTGCCGCTGGGGCAGGGACTGTCTGTGCCGAAGAATAATCCCTTCTGCAGGCGGCTCGGACGATCGAAGAGAATGTTGTTAAAGACGGCGTTTTCCCAATAGAGGCCAGTGCCACCGCGAATGACCGTCTTACCCGAGTTGCCGGGGCTATAGGCAAAGCCAAACTGCGGACCGAAGTTAGAATTCGGCTGGCGCACGCGCCCGCCGAGTCCCGTTTGCCCAAATTGGTCCAAGATGAAGGCCTTTCCAGTGCACGGAACCAGCCCGTTGAACAATGTTGGATCGATCTGATCACAGGTCATAGGCGGCAGGTCGCTGTCTTGCCGTCCGGTGTCCCGCGAGTAGCGTATTCCGTAAGTCAGGGTGAGGTTTGGTCTGACCTTCCAGCTGTCTCCCATGTAGATGCCGAGCCGGTCATCATACTGTCCACCAGCGGGATAACTGAACTGAGGGATTTCAGTGAAGAATCCTTGGCCGTTGCCGACCAGAATGGACGTGATTTTGTAGTTAAGGGGATTTCCCGCTCCGCCGGGGAAGGGTCCTGTAGCCGCGTCGGCTTGCGCGGACAACGAATTCCTTGTTCTCGCTTCGGGAGCAAGCCCATAGAACGCTGCGAATCCGCCGCCCAGAATCTTATTGAAACTGAATCCATAGCGAAGAATATGGGCGCCAAGAATCTTGCTTCCGTCGTATTTAATCTGCTTGTTCGATTGGAAGGTCGCCTGAGGGGCAAGTCGCGAAGGTCCGAAACGAGTGACCACGCCCGGAGGTCCAATCCGAATCGCCACTGGAACGTTTCCAGCAGGATTGAAGACGCCAGGGTTACCGAGGACTGAGTCTGCGATGTGATTCTGGAACTTCAGGTAGCCGAAGCGGATGCTATGGGTGAAGGTTCCCGTATTGAAATCGAGTCCCACGCCGTGAGCAGGAGTGTTATCGCGATTGGCAAAGGGCTGGTATGTCGCACCGAACGCGCTGACGTCGCTGTTTGTGTGGTACGTGAAGCGGTAAAAGAGATGCATGTCGGGCCTGATTTGCCAATCCAGTTTGCCCATTGATGTGCTGTCACTAAATTTGGCGGGATAACCCGATGGCAAGCTCTGAAATGGCGGCGGCGGACTTAACGGCGTCAGAAATGGCTGGCGGATATGTTCGAGGTTCCCAAAAAAGAACAGCCTATCCTTAATCAGCGGACCACCGAGGCTGCCACCCATTTGATTTCTCTGGAAGCGAGTGTCCTGTCCTCCCGGGAAGTTCGCGATGCCCGCGCGTTTGTCACGGAAGAGATAAAACCCCTGGCCATGGACATGATTCGTGCCAGACCTCGTCACAACGTTTACAGCGCCTGAGGAGGTCAGCTCCGTAGATAAATCCAGCGTAGATTGGCTGAGTTGAAACTCCTTAATAGCTCCAGCAGAGATGTTTTGCGTGGTCGTACCGACAGTCTCATCGCTGATATCGATACCGTCGAGCGTGATGCGAGCAGTGCGGCCATAACGTCCCCCGAACGATACGGACGAAAAACCGTTCTTCGTCGGATCGAAATTGCCTCCGTCCTGAATCTGCACGCCGGGCTCGAGCTGCGCCAGATCAAGAAAGTTCCGTCCATTAAAAGGAAGGTTCTCAATTTGCTCTGTAGTCAGAACTCCTTGGACCGTAGGCTGCTCGGTGTTTATCGCGACACTCGTCGCCTGCACTTCAATGACCTGCGATTCCTGTCCCACTTTGGCCGTGAAGTTCCCGGAGGAGATTTCGCCCACCTGCACCGTCACGGGTGTTTCAATCGTGGCAAAACCTTTGCTCTCTACGCGCACCGTATAGGCGCCTGGCGCCAAAGGTCCGGAAACGTACGCACCTCTGGAATTCGTGGTTACGACCAGCGCTTGGCCGGAAGCCTGGCTAGTGATTGTGACCTTCGCCCCGGCAACCACGGCTCCCGTTGGATCAGTGATAGTTCCTTGAATGCTTCCGGTTGATATTTGTGCTAGCAGTGCGGAGCAGCACAGCAAGAAAAGACTAAGAAAAAGAACGCGTGTGAACAGCTTGGACGTCATTTGGCCTCCTAATCGTCCTGCGAATGGATGGACTGAGCGGCTCGGCACGCAGCGAAGCGGCTATCTCTGAGCTGCTCAAGAAAACAACCAAGCAAAAGTAGTGTGGGACCCTCCCGGGTTCAGGCCGGGACTATTGCGGGATCAGAACCCTATGCAACGTGACAAAATGCGTCAGCAAGATTCGAACAAAATCAGGGAGATTGTCAAGAAAGTTGGTGACTCTGGAAACTTGCTCTTGGTGGCGTGTGGTGACGCAAACAACCGCAGAGGAACTAGGAGTGAATTTTGGCAGCTCGTTCCCTTTTTGAAAATTCGAACTATTCAAGGTGGAAGAGAGCAATGCCGGGCAACAATTTTTCACAGCAGCTTCGCATGTCATGAGATCGTTGTAAGTCTTTGATTAATTAGTACGTTGCATTCGTTGATATATTCAGGTCGAGGCTTGTTAAAAACGTCTTCGAAGTCTCCTCTTAAGTCCTTCAGGTTGCTCGGTTTTTATTTCGTCGGTACCTTGAAGATGCCTGGTAGATTCAATCCCAAAATCCGTTATTCGCAGGCTGTTCTCTTCCGAGTGCGGCGCGTCTGATCGCCTGATTCCTCGGTGGCTTTTCCTTCGCGCTCTCGGTCTTATCTACTTCTCAGCCTTTTATTCCTTGGTGGTCCAGATTCGCGGTCTGATTGGGCCTCAGGGAGTTCTTCCGGCTCGAGAATATCTGCAGGCGGTGGCGCAATCAGGGGTTGCGCATGTTCGTTTCTGGTATGCGCCTTCTTTACTCTGGATTTCTAGCGGTTCGGGCATGTTGATGGCGCTGTGCTGGATCGGCATGATCGGCTCGCTGCTCCTCCTGGTGAACTTCTGGCCTCGCGCCATGCTCGTGATCTGCTTCGTTTGCTTTCTCTCATTCATATCCACGGCGCGGGATTTCTCGGAATACCAGTCCGACGGCATGCTGCTCGAGGCGGGCTTCGTCTGCTTGTTCTTTGCGCCGCCAGGATTGCGTCCGGGGCTTGGGGCGAAGCATCCGCCTTCTGCACCCCAGCAACCACAACCCCGGCGGTTACTGGGGACCCTGCCTTCGCGCGCCAGCTTATTTCTGTTGCAGTGGGAGTGGTTTCGCATTTATTTCGAATCGGGAATCGTGAAGCTCGCGAGCGGTGAGCCGCAATGGCGAAACTTTACTGCCATGGATGAGTATTACCAAAACGGTCCGCTGCCTACGTGGATTGGATGGTACCTGCAGCATTCGCCGCACTGGTTTCATGCGACCGCAACCGGTGCCACGCTGGTGATGGAGCTCGGGCTGATCTGGATGATTCTGTTGCCGCGCAGGTTCCGCATCATCCTGTTCTGGATCGTCACCGTCTGGGAGCTCGGCGTGATCTCGAGCGCGAACTATGCGTTTCTGAATTACCTGGTGCTCAGTTTGGGAATTCTGTTGGTCGATGATCGATTTGTGCTGCGGTGGATTCCAGAGAAATGGCGTCCGCGAGTGCCAGTCGAACCTGCTGCCGCGAACTTGCCGAAAACGCAGGCAGGGCAAGCGGAAGTCTCGAAATCCGAGGATGCCGGGCAAGAGGGCTCCATGTTCCGTTTACCAGGGTTCATTCGGCAGCACTTTGGCGCGCTAAAACTAGCTGTCTCCGCGGTGATACTTACATGGATTTGCTATGTCACTGCCGCGGAGCTGGTGTTGATCGTACGTCCACGTGCTCCATTACCAACCACACCTATCGTGATGCTGCAGCCCTTTCGTATTGCAAACCAATACGGACTGTTCGCGGTGATGACCCACGGACGATACGAAATTGAGTTCCAAGGCTCTAAAGATGGACAGAACTGGATTGCCTATGAGTTTCGCAACAAGCCGCAAGTCTTGAACGACGCGCCAGGCATCTATGCTCCGTATCAGCCTCGTTTCGACTGGAACCTTTGGTTCGCCTCGCTGGGAAGCTGGACTGAGAATCCAATCGTTCCTAACACGGAGGTCCGGCTGCTTGCCAACAGTCCAGACGTCCTCAAGCTCTTTCGCGGAAACCCCTTTGCCGATGCTCCACCAAAGCAGGTGCGCGCGGTGTTGTGGCAATACTGGTTTACGACCATGGCGGAAAAGCGTGCCACAGGTAACTGGTGGAGACGGCAGTTGCTCGGACCCTACGCACCTACGCTCGAAAGTCAGCCGGATGGCAAGATCGGCGTAGTCGAAATGCCCCAGGAGCTGCCTTCCCATCGATGAACTCTGATTCGCGCAGAGCTGTGGTCGTTGGCTCCGGACCAAACGGTCTGGCGGCGGCGATCGTGCTCGCCCAGGCTGGGCTTCAGGTTGAGGTGTTTGAGGCAGAAGCGCAACCCGGCGGCGGAGCGCGAACGATGGAGCTCACGCTGCCCGGATTTCACCACGACTTTGGATCAGCCGTGCATCCGATGGCGGCGGGCTCTCCATTCTTCTCTTCGCTTCCCCTACGCGAATGTGGCCTCGAGTGGATCCATTCCCCCGCTCCGCTCGCCCATCCTCTGGACGATGGCACTGTCGTTATGCTCGAACGCGATCTCAATGAAGCCTCACGCGCTTTGGGAGAGGATGGCACAGCCTGGGACCGGCTCATGCGTCCAATAGTCGAGCACTGGCCGGGATTCGCTTCCGACATCCTGCGGCCCGTCTTCAAAGTTCCGCATCATCCGCTCCTGCTTGCGAAGTTTGGATTGCAGGCGCTAGCTTCGGCTAACTTCCTCGCAAGGCGACTGTTTCGAAACGAACGCACCAAAGCGCTGTTCGCTGGGGTGGCCGGACACTCATTCCTCGCAATGGATGAACCTTTGAGCGCTTCGTTCGGTATCGTTCTAGGCGCGACCGCCCACGCTGTTGGCTGGCCGATTGCTCGCGGTGGATCGCAGTCGATCACTAATGCACTCTGTGCTCATTTGGGAAGCCTCGGTGGCGTGGTCAGGACCGAGAGCCCGGTGAGTGATTTGGGCTTGCTGGGCGGGTTCAGGGTTGCGCTTTGCGATGTGACTCCCCGCCAACTTTTGCAGATCGCCGGAGTGCGCTTCACGCCGGCGTACCGGAGGCTTCTGCAGCGATACCGTTATGGACCAGGAATTTTCAAAGTCGATTACGCGCTTTCCAGCCCGATTCCGTGGAAGGCGGCAGACTGCCGGCGCGCCATTACGGTCCACCTAGGCGGCACCATCGAGGAGATTGCAAGCTCGGAGGACGCGATGTCGAAGGGTCGTCATGCTGAAAAGCCGTTCGTCCTGCTCGCGCAACCCACGCTGTACGACTCGACGCGTGCGCCGGCGGGGAAACACATTGCATGGGCGTACTGTCACGTTCCTAATGGATCCACGGTCGACATGCTTCCGCGTCTCGAAGGGCAGATTGAACGCTTTGCTCCTGGATTCTCCGATTGTGTGCTTGCGCGGAGAGTATTCAAAACAGCCGATCTTCAGGCGATGGACGCGAACCTGGTCGGCGGAGATATTGGCGGAGGAGCGGTGGATTTATGGCAGTTTCTGCTGCGTCCAAGTTGGCGACAGTATGCGACACCGGCAGCGGAGGTCTACATTTGCTCGTCCTCGACACCCCCCGGCGGAGGAGTCCACGGCATGTGCGGTTATAACGCGGCGAAATTGGCGTTGAGTCGATTACAAGTAGCGCGTGAATCTGGGCGCCGTTGAACAGTAGAGACGCAGCACGCTGCGTCTCCACGAACGTGATAGATGTATTAGTTTGAATTTTTTGGTCGAGGGATGGAGTGCGAGTAGATCCAGTATTGGTAGTACACGGCGGAGCTTGGGCGATCCCGGACGATGTAGTGGAAGATCATCGTCGCGGCGTTCAGAATGCGCTTCGAGTTGGTTGGGAAATTCTGGCTGCGGGAGGGTCCGCGCTAAAGGCAGTCGAGGAAGCCGTCGTCGTCATGGAAGATGATGACACCTTTGATGCTGGGCTCGGCAGTTTCCTCACGGCTGACGGCAAAGTCCAAATGGATGCCCTCATCATGGATGGCACAACCATGCGCGCCGGCGGCGTGGGATGCGTAGAGCGCATTCGCAATCCAATTCGTGCCGCGCGACTGATCCTGAGCGAAAGCCCCCACGTATATTTCGTCGGTAAAGGCGCCGAGCAGTTTGCTGCAGGACTCGGCATCGAGTTGATTGACAACAACGAACTCGTGATCGATCGCGAGCGCAAACGGCTCGCCGAAGCCAAGGTCAAGGCGGCTGCCGGCGAACGGGATCTAACCTTTGCTGGACACGATACTGTTGGAGCCGTGGCTCTTGACTCCAAGGGACACCTTACAGCCGCAACCTCGACTGGCGGCACTGTTAATAAGACTCCAGGTCGCGTAGGGGACTCGTCGCTCATCGGCTGCGGTTGTTACGCCGATGATCAGAGTGGCGCTGTCTCTTTGACCGGATGGGGCGAGCCGATTATGAAGCTCGTGCTGGGCAAATGGGCTACTGACAGGGTTGCCGGTGGTTCCGTTCCAGAACTGGCTGCGCGGGAGGCCATCGGATACCTCAACTCAAGGCTCGATGGTCACGGCGGCATGATCCTGCTCGATGCTCGCGGGCGGTACGGTATCGCCCACAACACTCCTCGGATGGCTTGGGGTGTAAGGACTAAAGCGGGTGAGCAGTCGGGTATACAGATTCCCCAGAAATAAGAGTCCCGAAGAACCTCCGCGCGGCCTTCGCGCAGGTTTCGTTTCCGCAACGAAATTCTTCTTGAGTAGATAACTTCCAGCTTGTGTTCCCGGCATTGGCGGCTTTACTGACAAACACCCGGCCGAAGGCGGCCGTAGGCTTAGAGCACTGCGCGCTCTCCTTACTAATTCCGACTCCGGCACTTTTGCGTGTGCTGTCGCGCGATGTCGTCGTCTGCCGTGTATGACGGGTTACGTTGCCGCTTGTAATCGTGCAGTTAACTGATGTACAAACCTTGCGGCAATCAGTCACGAAAACCTAATTGACGGCAGACAAAGGATCTAGTGCTGCGCCCATTGTGGTCTGAAGGTCCTAAGTTTGCGCCGATTATTCGATCAGGAGTTCTCATGAAGCGAGTTCTAAGAACGCTCTGTTGTGCGGCCGTTTTTTTATCTCTAAACCTCGTAACCCATGCCCAGAACATCGCTACGGCCAATTTGCACGGGGTAGTTCAGGACCCAAACGGAGCGGTCATTGCCAATGCCAAGGTGACGGCGCGGCTGGCTGCACAAAACCTGGAGCGCACCACGCAGTCGAACGCTGATGGTGAATATGTGTTGCTGAACCTGCCACCCGGCAACTATTCCATCCAGGTGGATGCGGCCGGCTTCGCGAAACTGGTGCAGAGTCCCGTGGTATTGACCATCGGACAAGATGCCCAACTGCCGGTGCACATGCGGGTCGCGAGTACATCCGAGCAAGTAACTGTGGAGTCGAATGCAGAACTGATCGAAACACAGCGCAGCGCCGAATCAACGACGATCGACACTCAACGAATCGAGAATTTGCCCATCAACGGGCGGAACTACATCAACTTCGCGCTTACGAATTCGCAGCTTACGCGCGACGACGCGCCGAGTATTGGAGCGGCTCCCACCTCAGGATTGAATTTCAGCGGCCAGCGTGCACGTGCCAATCTCGTAAATCTCGACGGCATGAACAACGTCGATAACGGAGTGAATGGGATTCGATCGACAGTCTCCCAGGAAGCGGTGCAGGAATTCCAAATCATCACCAACGGCTACAACGCCGAATATGGCCAAGCGGCCGGCGGCATCGTCAACATCATCACCAAGAGCGGCACGAACGACTGGCACGGATCGGCTTACGCCTATCTTCGCAACCGTAACATTCAGGCGACGAATCCCTTCTCCACCGTCAAGAACCCTGCATACACTCGCGTGCAGCCGGGAGCGACTCTCGGTGGCCCAATCGTAAAAGATAAAACCTTTTTCTTCTTCTCATTCGAAACCACGCGCCGTCATGAGACTGGGTTTTCCAGCATTGGGCAGAACAGCTTCGATCTCGTTCCTATCGATGTCTCGCGGTTTTTCGGTGCGCCACAAGGCGCGGTGATCTTCCAGGGGACCACAGCCCAGCAGGGATTTTTGAACGGAATTCCCAATGCAGCACTGGCGAATCCGGCAGTTCAACAGTTTTTGCAGAAGTATGTGCCGGTAGTCGGCGGAGGATCGGCTACGGCAGTAAACGGGAGACTGCCTGCCGCGCTCGGCGGGGGTCCGGCATTCATCACAAGCGGCGCACCATTGCCGGCTTCGTTTCACAGCCTCGCTTCCCAAATCGGGAACTTCCCAGTGTTCGAAGGGACCACGGTCTATAGCCTGCGTCTTGACCACAAGCTCACGAACAATCAGCAACTCATGCTGCGCGGCAATGTAAGTCCGAGTACGGTTACGGGAATTGAGGTGAACGGCCAGAACCAGACGTTTGGACAGAACTCTTATTCGCGCACCTCGCAGCAGACCTATCGCGATTTCGCCATCACGGCGCAGGATTCCTGGGTAATCGGAAATAGCAAAGTGAATGAGCTCCGTTACCAGTACTCTCGCCGCGGATTGCTCTACAACTTCTCTAGCGGTCCCGGTGGCGGAGACGTAGCTATCAACATCCCAGGCTATGCCTTCTTCGGACGTGAGCCATTTTCATTCGTGAACCGTACCGAGCAACGCCACGAGGCATCCGACAACTTCTCCTGGAGCCTCGGCAATCACAGCGTGAAATTCGGTGGTGACGTGAATCATATTCCGCTCGATGCAGACTTCACCGTAAACTTCGGCGGACTGTACAACTTCGGCTCACTTTCGGCAGTACAGCTCGGATTCCCCAACACATTCCTGGGAGCCAGTGTTCCCGACTTCTCACCGGTGCAGGCCTACGGGCTCGGTATTCCTCAGAGTTTCGTGCAAGGTGTCGGCAATCCGCATGCCGGCTTCACCAATAACACGCTCGGTTTCTTCCTACAGGACTCCTGGCGAATCAAGCCGAACCTGACGCTGAACTATGGCGCTCGCTACGATGTCGAGTTCACGCCTACACCTGCAGCCAGCAATGCCATGTCGGCTGCAGCACAAGACGCCTTGGGAATCACGCAAGGTATCCCGCAAGACCTGAACAACATTGCTCCTCGCGTTGGCATTGCCTGGGATCCGTTCAAAGACGGGAAAACCGCCATTCGTGCCTCGTACGGAATGTTCTTCGACCATCCACTGCTGGCTCTCGCGTTCGATTCCGACGTGGCCGATGGTTCGCAGGCTCCGCAAATCATTCTGGGCGGCGGAGCGATTTGTAATCCGCAGGCTCCTTCAACTCAAGGCGTGGGAAGTCTGAACGCGACGAATGGGTTCCAGGGTATTCAGACAAGTCAGGCGTGTGCTCTGCCTCCTGCACTGGCTGCCGGACTTCAGTACCTGCCCAACGAACAGCGATATAACGCTCTGAATGCGAATTCGCTCTTCGTTAACCAAAATTTCATCACGGCCGGCGTTCCGCTCTCAATTCTGCCGTTTGGGTTCCCGACGGCGAAGAATTTCATCTATGCATACTCGGAGCAGGCCAACTTCGGAGTGGAGCGGGATCTGGGCCACAACTATTCTCTCGGCCTTAATTACAACTACAACGGCGGCCATCACATCAATCGGCCGATCAATGCCAACCCAACACGCGGCGATCTGCTATTGAAGAACTGGCAGGCAGCGGTAGCGGCTGGAGCAGTTACTCCGAGCACGTTGCCGATTTCAGTAGCAGCTTGTGGCGTTGGACCGGCGGGACCATTCGTTCCGGCGGCGGTAACGAACTTCTTCCGGCCCTCCGGACTGAACCAGTCGCTCGTGCCCGTTGTCCCTGCACAATGCCTGGCGCTGGTACAGTCGGTCGAACAGGCAAACCATCTTGGCGTTAGCGTGCCGGTTCCCTTCAGTGACATGGTTGCCAATTACTCCAATGGCAGCTCGGTTTATCATGGGTTAACTGCCAACATACGCAAGCGCTTCAGCAACCACTACGAGTTCCTGGCGTCATACACCTGGTCACACTCGATCGACGACTCTACCGACCTGCAATCACTGCTGGCGCCGCAGGACAGCTTCAATCCTAATGCGGAACGCTCGGAATCCACCTTCGATCAGCGACATCGCTTTGTCTTCAGCAGCGTGTATCAGTCAGGCAGAGTCGGTGACGGTTGGGTGGGCAAGCTACTCAGCAATTTCACGGTGGCTCCGATTGTGGAAACCAGCTCGGGACGGCCGTTCAACATTCTCGTAGGCGCCGACCGCAACTTTGACTTCGGTCCGAACACTGATCGTCCAATCGCGGTGCCCGCCAACACTCCGGTAAACTTCTGCTCAGACGTGCCGGTTGCGTCGCGGTATTCGCCAACAGGATTCCTGCAGCCGGCTTGCTACTTGAACGGGACGCTGAATGGAAATCTGAAGCGCAACGCGGGCATCAAGCCGACGACGGTCTTCACCGACCTGCGCATCGGGCGCCTGTTCGACCTGACGGAGCGCTTCAAGCTCGAGGGCACAGTCGACATGTTCAACTTGATCAACAAGTTCAACGTAGCCGACGTGAACATTCTCTGGAGCAATGCCGGACAACCAACAGCCGCGTTCGATCCACGTCAGTTCCAATTTGGGCTAAAGCTGACGTTCTAAGGCAAAGAAACGCAGCGCCGGGCGCCCTCGCCCGGCGTTTTCTTTTGGTGTTGCGTAGGCAAGAACTCAGGCTGAATAAGGCTGCAGCTCCTGCGCAATCTCCGCCGCCTGCACCTGCTCGCCATTATTCAACCGTTCTAGAATAGAACCGAGCACCAGCTTCGCCTGATCCTTGCCACGATTGCGAATGAAGCCATCGTAAACATGCTCCCCGTTAGCCGCGCGATTGATCTCCGCCTCCCGGTTGTGGTCATCCAGCTCAGTGAAATAAATCACTTGGTAATTGCCATTACGGGCAACGTCTTTGTAGATCTCAAACATGATTTTGTCAGGCGGAGGAGTAAAGGCCATTTGTGGACTCCGTACCTAAAATTATAACGTCGCAGGTAGAGACGCAGCATGCTGCCTCTAATGGCAGGCGCAGCGAGAAACACTGAATGAGCGCACGCGACCAAGCATGACATGAAAGGAGATGCAGGACGCTGCGTCTCTATCAGTATCAGCGGATTGAATACATCTTATTCCGAAAATGACAACGACATTGGCCTGCCAATTGCTAAGCTGGCAGAGTTTGGCAGGTAATGGCGAGGACGGGTGACCACCGTAGTGGGACAGTTCGAAATCTGTACTAGTGATCGGCGCAGAGCTCGACTTGTCAAACTATATTTCAAAATGTATCTTAAAACCCACTGTGAGCATCTGAGGTAAAACCGGGTGCGGCCATGCATGAATTTCGCTCGCTGAGCATGGACAGTTTCGTTGTTCGTTGTCGTAGCAGTCGAGTTCTGCCTACGTCACGCCCGCGGCTTGCCAGCACTCCAATTACGCGTTCCCGAAACAAAACAATCGATACTGCATCTCTGAAAGATGACTTGCTGTACATCGTCTCCGTTCCCCATCTGCCTAGGCTCATTGTTCGCTCGCTCAGTCAACAACGATCAATCTTACTGACTGCCTCACGAGATCCCCACGGAGAACAACATGTCCGTCACCAAAATCGATGTTCCGCTCGAGGGTTTGACCAGCCGTCCACCTGTTTCTGTTGAAGAAGAAATTCGCCGCCGTCTTTCTGCCGAACGCGACCGCCTGTCTCGCGAAGCAGGCTTAGACAGCAAGCACGCGAAGCACTTTCATCGTCCGATTGAGCGCGCGTTTACCGCGGCTGAGCGCGATCGCGTCACGATTCTTATCGGCGGACTTACGTGGAAACACGAGAAGGTGATGAAGGCTGTATTCGAGGCTTGCGGATACAAATGCGACGTGCTGCCCACGCCCGATGTTGCAGCTTTCCAATTGGGGAAAGAGTACGGCAATAACGGACAGTGCAATCCGACCTACTTCACCGTCGGCAACCTGGTTCAGTATCTGCAGCTACTTGAGTCCGCGGGTGTCCCGAAGCAGGACATACTCGACAACTACGTCTTCTTCACCGCCGGCTCATGCGGTCCATGCCGTTTCGGCATGTATGAATCGGAGTACCGCCTCGCTCTGCAGAATGCCGGCTATGACGGCTTCCGCGTGCTGCTCTTCCAGCAGAACGACGGCGTAAAAGCGGCGTCCGGCGAGCCCGGTCTCAAGTTCACTGTCGACTTTGGCATGGGCATGTTCAACGCCCTCAACATGGGCGACATCATGAACGAAATGATCTTCCGCATCCGTCCATTCGAGGTGAACAAGGGGCAAACCGATCGGGTATTCCAAGAATCCGTGGACAAGATGTGCGCCATGCTTAAGGAGCGCAAACCATTCGAAGACCTGGAAGATCTGCCTAAATGGGCCTCCAGCTATTTAGCGAAACACAAAAATTCCGGCTGGGAGAAGTGGGTTAACTCGCTCGGGAAAGTATGGGAACACCTTTATGGCAACTCCTACAAGGAATGCTTGCAGACTGTCCACGACCATCTCGCGACGATTGAGGTTGATCGCCTACGCATAAAGCCAGTCGTAAAGATCATCGGCGAATTCTGGGCGCAGACCACGGAAGGTGACGGCAACTTCAACATGTTTGCCTTCCTGGAACGGGAAGGAGCCCAGGTTCTAGTCGAGCCAATTGCGACCTGGGTCATGTACATGATGTACCAGGTGAAAGAGCGGTGGCGCGAGAAGAAGCCGCTCGAAGTCAAGTACAAGAAGCCCGCCTGGTGGGAGCTGCGCAAGCACGCCGTCAACGAGCTGAATTTCCAGAAGAAAATCGCGATGTTGAGTGTTGGCGAAATGATCTATTCCCGCCAATACCATCGCGTCGTCGAAGCGCTTGGAGACATCGCGCATCACCTGATCGACCAGAAGGCAATGGCCGATCTGGCCATGCCGTTCTACAACCAGTTCGCGCGCGGCGGTGAAGGTCATCTCGAAGTCGGCAAGAATATCTACTACACCAAGCACAAGCTCTGTCACATGGTGCTTGCGCTCAAGCCCTTCGGCTGCATGCCGTCCACGCAGTCCGACGGCGCGCAATCGGCCGTGGCCAACGCTTTCAAAGACATGATCTTCCTTCCCATTGAGACTTCAGGCGAAGGCGAGATCAACGCGCACAGCCGTGTGCAGATGGCGCTCGGCGAAGCCAAGGTCAAGGCCCGTATGGAGTTCGACGAGGCGCTGAAGTCGACTGGCAAATCGCTGGAGGAGATCAAGAGCTACGTTGCCGATCATCCCGAGCTGCGGCAGTTGTTCTATCCCATGCCGCATCGCGAAGGCGTGACCGGGATGGCGGCGAACTTCGTGCTCCACGTCAGCGACCTGATTAACGGGCGCAAGAAGCTGTATCGCGTTCCCATTCAGGCCCGGGCTCTAGCGGCGGCTTCGTAGGCAGTTTTTTGTTGTTGTCGTTCCGAAGCGAAGCGAGGAATCCCTACCACGCCCATACATTTTCGTGAGAGTAGGGATTCCTCACCGCCAGCATCTGCCGGTTCGGAATGACAAAGCACGACAAAAAGACAACAGAAAGGAAAGAGATGCCCGAAGTTCTAGAGGCGGCAGCCCACGTTCCCGAGGCTCCGCCGCAATACAAACTCGATGTCCAGCTCCACGAACTGCTGATGAAGCCGGCGGCTCGACCCGTGCCGCCTCCGTCTGCATCGGGCGTGTTGCAGACATTGCCGATCCCGCCTTTCCCTAGCCGTCCCAAATTGCAACAAGGGAACGACGAAGATTACCTGCCCAAGGATGGCAGCCGAAAGTTCGGCCCCGCGCACATAGCAAAGGCCATGCGCGGATGGGCCATTCCGTATCTGAAGTCGCGCGTACTTCCTGGCCACCTGCATCCGATCGTGTCGTACCTGTTTACTGAATGGAAGTGCAACCTCGACTGCCATTACTGCTGGGCCTTCGATAACCGCGTAAAGGGCATGAGTGAGGACATCGCCAAGCGCTCGATCGACTGGCTGCATCAAGGAACGGGACGCGTCCTGGCCCTCATGGGCGGCGAGCCGCTGCTGCGCCCGGACTTCGCCCACAAGGTCACTTACTACGCGACCAAGAAGGGCTTCTGGGTTTACATACCCACTAACGGACGCCTGCTGCGTCCTGACGTAATCGACAAGCTCGGAGACGCGGGAGTGGGAGTGGTGAATCTGGCCATCGATGCAGTTGATCTGAAACCCGGACTCCCGAAAGCGCTGGTTCCTATCCGCAAGAACTTCGATTACCTGATCAAGCGCCAGTTCCGTTACGGATACTCAGTCTTTATCAATATCAACATCTGCGGCAACAACATGGACGATGTCCGCGAGCTGACGGAGATCGCGCACGACAATGGCGTGGCCACGGACTATCACATCTGTGAGTCGCCGCTGACGGAGCAGGAGCATTTCAAGCATCTTGAAAACAATCCGACGTACATCACCGAGAAGCACTGGGATCAGGTAGATCAGCTGCTCGATTGGCTGGTCGCCAAGCAGCGAGCCGGCTACAAGATGACGAACTCCACGTCGCGCATTTCCGAGATGAAGCAGTTCATGCGCGGCGGACTTCAGGATTGGAACTGCCGCGCCGGGCAGAACACGTTGATCATTCGCACGAATGGAACGCTGGCGCCGTGCTTCCCCATGTATAGCGCGCATTACGACTGGGGCACGATCGAGAACCACAAGTTCGAGCCCGGTCCGCTGAACGAGATGAAGAAGTCGTGCCAGCCGCACTGCTTCTCGACGCTGAACCACATCGTCGGCTTCTGCTACAACGACTCTCGCGTGATTAAGTGGCTGTTCAAGCAGGCGATACATGGGTTTCAGGGTGTTACGAACTGGAGCGACGATTAGGTTTTTGTTCTTTGTCATTCCGAGCGTAGTGCAGTCCCGATTTTGGGCTGCGCGAAGAGAGGAATCCCTACGGTGCCGAGAATGCGAGCGACACACAGGTGTGTGGCACGAACTGACTTGGTCTCAGTCGATAGGGATTTCTCGCGCAAAGAGGCGCTCGAAATGACAAAAGACTGCAAGAGACTTAGGAGACCGCAGTGTCAGGAAACCACGATCACAGCAACGGTTGCTGCGGAAGCAGCAAGTCGATCAAGCTCGACGTAAAACTCGGCGAGCTCGTCGCCACTCTTCCTCGACCCAAGCCCAAGCCGCGCACGAATCCTGTGCCGCTGGGCGAGACCAAGCTCGCGTATTACGTTGGAGTCGATGTTGGCTCCACGACGGTGAAGACGGTGATCGTCGATGTCGCCACCGACCAGATGATCTGGTCCGACTATCAGCGTCACGAGACTAAGCAGCCGGAAAAAGTTCTAGAGTTCCTCCATCGCATGCAGGCCGAAGCCGGCATCGCGCCCAACAACTGCCGCATGTTCATCACCGGCTCCGGGGGCAGCAACATTGCTCCGCTGATCGGCGCGAAGTTTGTACAGGAAGTCACAGCAGTCTCTCTTGCGGTCGAGAAACTTCATCCCGAAGTGAATTCCGTAATCGAACTCGGCGGGCAGGACGCCAAGATCATTGTCTTTAAAGAAGACGAAGCCAGTGGGCGCAAGAAAAAGATTCCGTCGATGAACGACAAGTGCGCCGGCGGCACCGGCGCGGTGATCGACAAGATCAACGCCAAGCTCAAGATTCCCGCCGACGAACTGTGTCAGCAGGGCTATCACGGAATCAAACTGCATCCAGTAGCTGGAAAGTGCGGAGTCTTTGCCGAGACTGATATCAATGGCCTGCAGAAGCAGGCGGTCCCGCCCGATCAGCTCATGGCCTCGCTCTTCGACGCCATCGTCCTGCAGAACCTTTCGGTGCTCACACGCGGGCACACACTGCGTCCGCATGTCCTTTTGCTCGGCGGTCCTAACTGTTTCATAAAGGGAATGCGCGAAGCCTGGCAGCACAACATTCCCAAGACTTGGGAAGAGCGCAAAGTCCCGATCCCGGAGGGAATGACTCCCGAACAGCTCATCAAGACTCCCGACAATGCGCAATATTTCGCGGCGCTGGGCTCCGTCGAATTCGGCAAGGACGAAGATCCGGACGTCGGCTGGTATCAAGGCACGTCCAAGCTCGAGCACTACATAGATGTGGGACGGCTGGAGGAAAAATCACAGTCCGGCGCGGCAGGTCTCAGCGCCTCCGACGAGGAACTCGAAAGCTTCAAACAGAAGTACACCATCCCCCGATTCAATCCGGCGAAGTTCACGGCTGGATCGACCGTGCGCGGATTTGTGGGCGTCGACGGGGGTTCTACTTCGACGAAAGCCGTGCTGTTATCGGACGAAGGCGAGTTGCTCTGTAAGGCCTACCAGCTCTCGAACGGAAATCCGATCCAGGACACCATCGACATGTTTCGCTCGCTGCGACAGCAGGTAGAGGCGCAGGGTGCGACCCTCGAAGTTCTAGGCGTGGGAACAACCGGCTACGCGAAGGATGTTCTGAAGGAAACGCTGCACGCTGATGTGGCGCTCGTGGAAACCGTCGCGCATACGGAGTCGGCGATGCGCTTTTACGACGATCCGCACTGCATCGTCGACGTCGGCGGTCAGGACATCAAGCTCATCGTCCTCAAAGACGGCCGCGTAAAGGACTTTAAGCTGAACACGCAGTGTTCGGCGGGCAACGGATACTTCCTGCAGTCGACCGCCGAGTCTCTCGGCATAAAAGTCGAGGAATACTCCGATATCGCTTTTTCGGCGAACCAGATGCCGATCTTTGGTTACGGCTGCGCCGTGTTCATGCAGTCGGACATTGTCAACTTCCAGCGCCAGGGCTGGGCGGCAAAAGAGATTCTTGCGGGACTCGCGGCGGTGCTGCCCAAGAACATCTTCCTCTACGTCGCCAGCATTCCCAATCTGGCAAAACTGGGAAAACGCTTCATCCTGCAAGGTGGCACGCAAAAGAACCTGGCAGCGGTGAAGGCCGAAGTCGATTTTGTGAAGTCGCACTTCCGCAGCGAACAGGCTGAGGCCGAAGTCATCGTTCACGAGCATTGCGGAGAGTCCGGCGCAATCGGCGCGGCAGTGGAAGCGATGCGTATCTTCAAGAATGGCCACGAGAGCACCTTCATCGGTCTCGACCCGGTGCAGAACATCAGCTATCGCACTACGCGCAACGAAAGCACGCGCTGCTACTTCTGCAAGAACAATTGCCTGCGCACCTTCATCGACGTGCAGACCGGCGAGACCGACAACTGGAAGGCGCCGGCATTTAAGTCGAAGGTGCCCTTGCAAGCTGGCGAGCAGCGACTAATCATTTCGACTTGCGAGAAAGGTCAAGTCGAAGACGTGAAGGACATGCGTGGTATCAAAGCCGGCCTCGATGCACTGAAGGAAGCGAATCCCAATTACGTCGAGATCGCCGCATCGGGTGTATGGCGCTCGCAGAATCCGCCGAAGACTGCTGATCCGATCCCAAATACTAAGTGGACGTTCAAAGCCGAGGTAAAGCAGCGTGCTGAGTTGATGAAGAAGCGAGCCGGGTTCCGCGTCGGCATGCCCAAAGTGCTGAACATGTATGTGTACGCGCCACTGTTCAGCGCGTATCTCGAGACACTCGGGCTGGAGCCGGAGAACATCATCTACTCCGACTACACCAATCGCGACATGTACAAGGCTGGCGCCGGGCGCGGCGCGATCGATCCTTGTTTTCCCTCGAAGATTGGCATTCCGCATGTTTATAACTTGATCTTCGTGAAGCACGCCAAGAAGCCACTGCATGCGATCTTCTTCCCCATGATCGACGTGCTCACCACCCACCTCAAATGCACGACGGGCTCGAATGCGTGCCCAACGGTAACGGCGACACCAGATGCGGTGAAGGCGGCGTTCACGAAAGAAGCGAATGTGTTTGCCGACAATGGAATCGAGTATCTCGATCCCATTGTGAACCTTGCCGATCGCAAGCTGTTCGCCCTGCAGATGCATCGCGCTTGGGCTCCAGTGCTGGGCGTATCAGAAGAAGAGAATGATCGCGCCATCGAAGTGGCTTTCAAAGCCCAGGAAGCCTACGACGACGGGCTGCGTAAACGTGCTCGCGAGACGCTGGACATGCTCGAGCGCGAGAACCGTATTGGGATCGTGATGCTTGGGCGTCCATATCATCATGATCCCGGCGTGAACCACGAGATCATGGAGGAGTTCCAGAAGCTTGGCTATCCCATCTTCTCGCAGAGCACTCTGCCGATCGACGAAGACATCCTCGACCGGTTGTTTGGCGACGAAGTTCGCGCTGGCGTGATCAAAGACCCGCTCGATATCACGGACGTGTGGAAGAACGCATACTCGGCCAGCACCAACCACAAGATCTGGGCGGCAAAGTTCACGGCGCGCCATCCGAATCTCGTAGCGTTGGAGATCTCGAATTTCAAGTGTGGTCACGATGCGCCAATCTATTCGGTGATCGAGGACATCATCGAGAACTCGGGCACGCCGTATTTCGCTTTTAAGGATCTCGACGAAAATAAGCCGACCGGCTCGATCAGAATTCGCGTGGAGACCATCGATTACTTTCTGCGCCGCTATCGCGAAGACATGGTTAAAAAGCGTGAGGCGGTGAATAGCATCGATGTCCAGCTCGCGGAATACGAGCGTAAGCTGCGCGAAGAGCTGATGGCGCAGAGTTCACAGCAGGAATACGAAGGCGTGGGCGCGGATTAGCGCAAACTTGTCCCAATCAGTCAGGAAGGTTTTGAAGGGCCACGGCTTCAGCGAACCAGAGCCGTGCCATCTGCGGGTTCTTAAAGTCCGCTTCAGCCGCTGAGGGATTTCTTCAAATGGGAGGAACAGCCTCAGGGACTGAAGCCCGATTTTCGGTAGGTTTAATAGCACGGCTCCGCTTCGCTGAAGCCGTGCCCCTTCAACAACAATTCAGACTTACCTCTAACGTTACTTCGGCGCTGGCTGCTTCGACTTCATAGCAGACTTCAACCCCTCACTGTACATCGCTCCGTAAGTCAAGTACTGCTTCACGGCATCCCGCGGATAGCTCATTTGAACCTTTACCGCTGCCGTGCTCCCGGCAGCAGTAAGCATAGGATTTATTCCTGCAAAGTAGGTTGGAAGATTTAGCTTTTTGAACCGAACGACGACCTGATCGCGAAGCATAGGATCGAAGCGCGTTCCGTATTTGTCGACGAGCGCCTTGATTCCCTCGTAATCGCCTTCCGCCTTGATGCGCATGATCTCCGCCAGCAGCATGCCCACACCTTTACGCATGAGCTCGTAATCCTTTACTCGGACGAAGGTCTTTCCATCTCGATCGAACTGCTCAATCGATCCAGGAACTTTGTCCTGAATGTAATGAGTGATGAGTTGACGATCGCGTTGATGATCTTCCTCGATCGTCTGTCCTTTGGGCATGCGACGCAATTGGGTTAGGGGCGCCAGCGCAGCGGAGTCGTACATTGCCTTCGCGACTTCAGTCTGATTGCTAATGAGGCCAAGCTCTTTCAGTTTTGGATCAAAGGCGTTCCACAGTCCCATCAGATCTGCGCGTCCTTCTTCAAGCGTGGAGAAATATTCCTTGAGGTATGCTTCGGCGCCACTCTTCAGGCGATCGCTCAGCTTGCCTGAGCCATGGCCGATTACCTCGTGCATCGCCGTGAACAGATCCTCAGCTTCGTCTCCGTACTTTTTTCCACGAGCAATCACTTCGGCATCGGAGCCGAATTCCTCCAGCGAGGAGAATCCCGCAGCGTCGTTCAGCGCGCGGCTGCTCCCGGTAAAAAGAAAGTTCTTCGTGCCGTATTTTTCGTGAATCTCGTTTTCGTTCGGAAGGTTGTCGCCAACCGTGTTCACGTGAAAGTCGCCAGTCTCGATCAGTGTCTCGACCGCTTTCACGACCGGCGCCTTAAACGCAGTCTTCTTGTACTTATCGTTCCAGGGAGCCTTCTGCTCGAAGTATTCGGCGTTCTGGGCGAGCTTAATCATCGCATCGGTGACTTTTTTGTCTGTTACCGATACGAAAGCCTGTGAACTGCCCTTTGCGCCTCGCGCATCGCGATAGACTTCGATGAATCCATTGGCGAAGTCGACCGTAGCATTGTTCTGTACCCAGTCGCTGCCGAACTTCAGCCAGTCGGCTGGATCACCGGTCTGGTAGTAGCGAATTAAATCAGCGATTACCTGCGCTTGTGCTGGATCAGCGATTGCTTTGGCGTTCTCGAGATATTCGTTCGCTCTTCTTAAATAAGTAGCGTACAAGCCCGCCGGCACGCTGCCATCGGGAGTGCCGGCACGATACACCTGTTCTTGAAGCTTGCCATCGCTGCCGCGCACGACACGCGAGTTCAGCGGATGCGATTCCTTGAAATCCTTCAAATCGTTCAATGACAGGCCGGCATAGAACGTATTCGAACTCGCCTGAATGATGTCTTTACCGCCGGACGGGCTCTTGGCGGTATTCATGGGTTCGAAATTAGGATCGAAGATTGGCGCCTTGAGCTCATCGAGTTCTTTGTTCAGCGCATCTTCTGAGGCGAGGGGCTGCAGATCGGCGTACGTTGTTTTGAAGGCTCCGTTTTTCTGCGCGGTCAGCACAGCCTGTTTGAATTCCTCAAAAGAAAAGTCGGGCAGGAATTTCTGTGCTGTGTTCTCGTTGTGATTGCCGCGATTGCCCCAGAAGAGCTTCGCGTAATTCGTGATCTTTTTCATCACTTCTGGATCGACGCCTTGGGGACGTGCGACGATCTCCTCGAGAAGCCTCTTCTCGCGCAACGCATGGGCCGACAACTGGTCATAGATAACGGGATCGATGGCGATGGCCGCCTGTGAGAGCCAGTATCCAAGCGCCTGCTGGTTGGAGTTGAGCGAATGAAAGCTCTCGGCGTTGAGCTGAATAAATCCGGTGTCGCCGATGCGATCTACAAGCGTGGACTGGGAAGTAGCGGAAAGTGAGGGTTTCTTTTTTGAAACCGTCTTCTGAGCCGTAGCGAATGACGCGAAACAACAGATGAAGATCATTACCAGAAACCAGCAATACACAAGCCCTCCTTCGGACCTGACAAAACCCTTTATGTTAAATGAGTCAGAGATTAGCGTAGATGGGCTCCAACGAGCTACAGGCAAACACCGTGCGAGGTCGCGCGTCGGTCGTTGTCCATATATCAACGCATTTTCGATCCCTCGGTTGCATTCTTCTTAATAGAAGAAAGAGTTTTGTCAAAAAGAATTTTGGGAGAGCTCACGAATGAAAGATGCCGTAACGGTTATCCGCGAACGCACGTCGATAAATCTGTTTGATCCGAACAAACCAATTAGCGAGGCTGAGATTCGCGAGATCATAGCCGATGCAACCCAAGCCCCGTCCTCCTTCAACATTCAGCATTGGCGATTTGTCGCGGTCACCGATCCTGAGAAGAAGAGACTATTGCAGGCTGCGGCCCACAATCAGGCGAAGGTCGGACAAGCATCAGCCACGATGATCGTCCTCGGGGATTTGCGCGGATACGAGAAGCTAAGCACGATCCTCGCTCCGCTGGTGAAGAGCGGCAAGATGACTCAAGAAGCGGCCGACAGCGGCGCAAAGCGAGCCGCGGCAGCTTACGCAAGCAACGCGCAATTCCAGCGTGATGAAGCCATCCGATCTGGAGCACTCGCGGGGATGACGTTCATGTTCGCAGCCCAGGCTCGCGGATATGCGACGGGGCCAATGATCGGATTCGATCCTGAGCAGGTAAAGAAGATATTTGGCATCTCTGATCGTTATGTGCCGGTAATGCTCATAACTCTTGGCTATCCCGCTCCAGGCAATGCGCCGCGTAAGCCTCGTCTTAGCGTGGACGAAGTCTTGGCTTTCAATCAGGGAAGAGAGTTTTGATCAGTGCGTTTTGATTACGTGGTTCCGGCCGCCTCGGCCGGTACTAGGCTTGCGCTGTTTACAACTTGACTTGATTCGCGGGACCAAGGTGTGATTTGTACTTTGTCTTACAATGCGTTGGCAGCAAAGATTCCGGCCGCGGGCGGGCCGGAACCACGTAATCAACGCAAACCCGCGAATACAACACCCCCATCATGACTGCAGCCAACCTGCTCCTTCGTCTAGCTGCGATGCTGCTCGCCAGTGTTTTCTGCAGGAGAGAGAACCTTAGCGTAGGTGCTGAGCGAATTCTTCTTCGAGTTGCGAGTAGTCGTCGTGAATGACGGACTTTAGAGACTCTTCCGGACTTTGACCTTCGCTTAAGCTACGCATGATGTCGGCAATGCGGTTCATGCCGTAGGCGTTGCGAATATATTCCACGTAGGCCAGCGACTCGATGTAGGCGATGGCCGCCTGATTGGAATCGAGACCGATAAAACTACCTTCTATCGACTGCAAAGGGGCTTGCTTCCCGTTCTGGAATAAATTGCTCAAGGGAGTGCGATACTTCGCGGCAGATTGCGGTTCGACCAGCTGCGCCAATCCTTCGTTCAGCCAAACGGGACATTTTCCGTTCGTAGCCTGACGAATGAATGAATGCGCCAGCTCATGTTTCAGAACGCGGGAGAGATCGGGCGTAACTGATGTTAGTCCCTCAATGGGAATGCGAAGCTTGCCGTCGTTAAGGGCCGCCGTCCAACTGGGAGCGAGCGTGACGTCAAAGTAAGTTTGGTTGGTATAGAGCACCACCGCGATTGGATCTCGCGGCAGCAATCCCATGGTGGAGACGAGGTCAGCGAAATGCCGCTCCAGGGTGAGAAGGATCTGTTCGCGTAATTTCGGCGATGCCTTATCGCCTTCATAGCGCATATTGAAGTGAGTGCTGGCATCATTGCGAAAGTCGGCTTCCGCTTTTGCTTGACGTGAAACGGCCTTCAGGTACGCATCCACTTCAGGATCATTTGGATCAAGCTCCTTCGCTCTCTTGAATTCGGCCAGAGCATCGTGAATCCTGTCGTTTTTGTAATAGGCGATTGCCAGGATTTTGTGTGCGAATGCGGACTCTGGGCTCTTGTGAACTGCGTCTTCTGCGTAGCTCTGTGCCAGAGAGGCTCGATCCTGTTTCAGGAGCAGCCAGGCGTATGTAGCGGCGGCGTCCCCGTTGCCGGACTCGAGGCTGAGAGCACGCTCCATGTGGGTGAGTGCGTCGTCAGTTTTTCCGTGTTGCTGTTCCTGAATGGCGAGAAGGATTAACGCAGATGCGAGCGCCGATTTGTCGCCGCTCGCCTCGATTTTCGCCAGACGCTCTGGTGTTATCTTTCCATCAGGAGCGACTTCGTTAAGACCGGCAGCGTCAATTCTGGGAGCTGCGACGTTGCCAGAGACATGCGCGGGGCCCGAGGCACTGGATGCGCTCTCGATATGGTCGACTGAAGACTTAGGAATGGCGTACTTATCGTCGCCAATGTCATACTCCACCCGGTCGCCTGTATCCCTTACACTGTCGGCCCGAATGGTCTGCCCATTCTTGAGATGAATGGTGTCAGCCCATGCACAGGAGAGCAGGCAGATACAGATGGTGAATCGAAGATGCACAGAGCAGCATTCTAGCAACGGACTTCCGCGCCTTATAAGAAGGTTTCCTCCGAGGATCTGACGTTGGTAATCGCGAATCTCAAAATTCGAAGGACATGGCCTTACGTTCTATGCGTTGGATTAGCGGCTGTAGCCATTGTTTGTGGGTCTCCCGTTTCAGTTAGTGCTCAGAATCCGATGCCGACGCCCGGGGTGGCTCTCTATCGCAGTCTGCGAGATTCCGGTTTGGATCTGAAGAATGTTTATCGCGTACGCGATGCTGCTTTTGATAGAGAAGATCTACATTTTGCCCTCAATGAGGGCTGGCTTATCGTTGGGGAACAACTCGAGGGTCACATCAACTGTGCTTTTTTCGTAGGCGACGGTGAGGTGCTTTTAATTCCGCCGGATCTGGGAGAGCGAGCTTCGCTGGCGCTCTTCCTAAACACTGCAGTGCTGGAAGAGAAATTCACGTCGGCTTATTTCCGCTTCTTCGACGATCATTTCCTAGAGGAACTCGGACCTGGTCTGCGTAAAGGAGAGAATCCGGAAATTCTGGACAGGTCCAACGCTGCAGCTAAGGAGCTCGCGAAGACAGATGCTCTGCGCTTGCTTTTGGCGTACTTGAATACGCCCGCGAATTCCCCGGACCCGACGAGGTTTTTACATACGCGCGTAGTGGGAGCGAATCACGGAACATTTGACATTTTTTATGACGAAGCGGCTCCCGAGCAGATCGGTGTTGGTCAGGTGGGACACGCAGCCGGTGGTTTCGCATTCTACAACGTCTGGACTTCTTTCATTTCGCGCTCGCACCGCAAAGAAGAGCCCTCGGCTACTGCAGGATTATCGCTTCTTCCGAAAACATTCCGCATAAAAGCAAGCGTGTACCCGCCAGAGACGATTGAGGGAGATGCCGAGCTGGAGCTTGATGTCCTGCAGCCAGGCACGCGTGCAGTTCTCTTTGAATTGTCTCGGTTGCTCAAAGTGTCGTCCATCATTATGAAGGGCAAGCCGCTCGAATTTCTTCAGAACGACGCCGTGGAAGGATCTCGGATTGCGCGTGAAGGGAATGACTACGTTGCGGTGATTCTGCCGCAGGCCATGGCCAAGGGCGAGACAGTGAGGCTGCGTTTCACGTATTCGGGATCTGTGCTGGCTGATGCCGGCAACGGCCTGCTGTACGTCGGCTCACGCGGCAACTGGTATCCCAATTTGGGATTGAACATGGCAATGTTCGACCTTGAGTTCCGCTATCCCGCCGACTGGACACTGGTGGCGACAGGCAAAAGAACTGCCCTCCAGACCAGCGATGGAATGCAGGTCTCCCGCTGGGTATCCGAGCGAGCCATTCCTGTTGCCGGTTTCAATTTGGGGCACTATCAGGAATCCGCTGTCATGGCTGGCGGCGTGAGGGTGGAGAGTTTTGCCGCCGCCGGCGTCGAGAGCAGCTTTCCTGCAGCTACGCAAACGATGGTAGAACCGGTGATTCCTGCTCCGCATCGTCCAGGTCAGCCACACGCAGTGCAGGTGCCGCTGCCCAGACCGAAACCTGCCGGCGAGGCTGCTGCCAGTAGTGCCGCCGCCACTATTGATTATCTGAGCCCACGAATTGGCGCTTATCCGTACAGTGCTCTCGCCTTAACGCAGCTTCCCGGCACCGTAAGCCAAGGCTGGCCGAGTCTGGTCTTTCTCTCCAGCTACGCGTTCGTGCCGCAGAACGAGCGCGGTGGTCCGCGCTCGGAGTTTGATCGCGTCTTATTTGAGCGCCTCATGGTGCCGCACGAAACCGCTCATCAATGGTGGGGTGATTCGGTCTACTGGACGACCTATCATGACCGTTGGATCTCCGAGGCGCTGGCGAATTACTCGGCTATGCTGAGCTTCGAGGCCGACTATCCGAAAGATTTCAAGACCATACTGCGCTACTATCGGCTCCATCTTGGGGAGAAGAACCCTGAAGGCAGAGTCAATCGCGAAGCGGGGGCTGTGACGCTTGGAAACCGCTTGAACTCCTCCATCTTTCCGGGCGGATTCGATTTGATTGCCTACGGCCGCGGAACGTGGCTGGTGCACATGCTCCGTGAGTTTCTGCGTGATGGCTCAGGAGTTTCTGGGGAGTACGCCGACGACCTGTTCTTTTCCGTTTTGCGCACTCTGCAGCATGACTACTCTCGTAAGCAGATGAGCACGCGTGACATGCAGCGCGCGTTCGAGCGCGCACTGCCCAAGTCGCTTTATCACGAGGGCAAGCCGTCTCTTGACTGGTTCTTCAACGGCTGGGTGAACGGCACAGCAACGCCGAAGTATCAATTGTCCAATGTCCGCCTTGAACGCAAAGGGACTGCTCTTCGCGCTTCCGGAAGGCTTTTGCAGAAAGACGCTCCCGAGGATCTTGTGACTGCCGTACCCATCTATGCCGAAACAGTCAGGGGCGACTTGAGATTCTTAGCCAGGGTCTTCGCTGATGGAGAGGAAACGGCTATTACGCTCACAGTTCCTGCTGGAACAAGAAGGCTGGTCGTTGATCCATACGGGACGATCCTGACCTCGCCTTAAGATCAAATAGAGACACTAGGCTGGTCAAGCATCTTACTGGAAAGGGAGTTAGAGTTCGGCGGCGCGGGCCTGGTCTTCGATTGCCATATCTTTGAATTCGCTGGAATCGAAAACTTCTCCGCATTCCTGGCACTCTACAAATTCCGCGTCGTCCTCACGCGCCACTACGCGCACGCGAGGATGCTTGCAGACTTGTTCTATGCTGATTCTCTGGGGTGGAAATTTAGCGGGTTGGGTAGTACTCATAGTGCGGGAAATTTCTGATCCGGTTCGGCTGATTTTAGCCTCAGTGGAGACCATGTCAAGGGTCTATTTTCGGCCAGCACATTACGATGATGTCCATGGAAAGGCAGTTGTAAGTAGTAAGTTCTCGGTTTTTCAGCGAAATGGGATTTGGCGCGCACTCCGCTTCGCCAAATCTCTGGATCGAGCTATCCGCGAAGCCCTAAGCTGTTGGTTTAGAAGCTGATGCGACGATCGCAACAAGTAAGTGACTACTTACGCTGAGACTCAATTTTCTCGACTTCCACCAGACACGAGTAAAAGGTAGGGCCGCCTCCCAAATCGGTAAGCCGTTCAGAAGTCAGGGCATTAATCCCAATTCCATCGGGAGTAAGCTTCGCCCAGTTGAGTCGGCTGGCGACCACGCCTTCCTGTACCGTGCCATCCACCAAGGCAGTGAGACGTACCTCGCCACGATGGTTGAAGACCCTGACTTGGTCGCCACTGGTGATTCCTCGGGCATCGGCATCCTGATGGCTCATCTCCAGTTTGTTAGTTTTGGGTTCCAGCGAGAGGAGCGAGTCGACATTGCAGAATGTTGAGTTCAGAAAATTGTCAGCTTTGCGGGAGAGAAGTTCCAATGGATACTTGCGAGCGCCTTCGGAATGGCGAGATTCTACCGGAGGCTCAAATTTGGCCACCGGATCCAAGCCCAGCTTCACTAAATCGTCGTTCAGGATTCTGGCTTTGCCGTCCGCAGTGGAGAATCCGCCATTGGCAAACGGCAGGAAGTCATCGCTTCCAAAGTTAAGGCGCACATGACCTTCGCGCTCCAGTCGAGCGCGGTTGATCCCTTTCAACCAAGCATCGGAGGAATCCAAAGCGCCATCAATCATCTCCTCGACTGATTCGCGGAAGCACGGCTCTGGGAAGCCCATGTGCTGGGCCAACTCGCCAAACATCTGGACGTTAGACTTCGATTCGCCGACAGGTTCGATGGCTTTTTCCGAAATCTGCAGGTAATAGTGGCCGTAAGCCTGCTGAATGTCCTTCTGTTCGAAGAAGGTCGTGGCTGGCAGAACGATGTCCGCATAGTCAGTCGAGTCGGTGAAAAACTGGTCGTGCACGACCGTGAACAGATCGCGACGCAGGAAGCCGCGTACGACATCGTTGTGATTGGGGGCGATCGTTGCGGGATTAGAGTTGTAAACGAAGATTGCCTTGATGGGTGGGTTGTCCATCGCTGTTAGTGCGCGTCCCAATTCGGACATATTCACCACACGAGCTGGTCGTTCGAGCGGACTGGTCTTCATCAAGTCCGGACGTTCGAGGAACTCTTTGTTCAGCCTGAACGCGCCGCTGCAGGAAAGCTGGATGCCGCCGCCGGCGTGCTTCCAAGCTCCGATAATGCAGGGCAGCATCGTGATGGTACGAACATTAGTGCCGCCGTTCTGGCTGCGCTGCACACCATAGTTGACGCGTATGACTGCGGGAGTAGTAGTTGCGTATTCCCGCGCCAGTCTCACCACGTCTTCTGCAGAAATGCCAGTCCACTGAGAAACGCGCTCCGGAGGATATTCACGCACGCGCTCCGTAAGCTCATCGAAGCCGTTGACATGCTTACGTACATAGTTGGCGTCATAGAGGCGCTCTGTAATGATCACGTGCATCATGCCCAACGCGAGCGCGGAATCAGTCCCCGGATTGATCGGCAGATACCAATCCGCGCACTGCGCGGTACGCGTCTTGTAAGGATCGATTACGACGAACTTGGCGCCATTGCGACGCGCTTCTTCGATAAACGGCCACAGATGCACATTGTTGCCGTGAATGTTCGCGCCCCAGGCGATGATGTACTTTGCACGAGGGAACAGTTCCGTATCCGTACCGATTTTGCGTCCGAGAACCGAAACCAATGCTTCGCCGCCCGCAGTCGCGCAGATTGTGCGGTCGAGCTGCGAGGCCCCAAGTCGGTGAAAGAAACGACGGTCCATCGACCCGTAGCTGAGCACCGCCGTCGTGCCGGCGTAAGAATAAGGAAGAATCGCTTCCGGTCCGAACTCATTGCTGATCTGCTGGAATTTCCGCGCTATCTGGTCATAGGCCTCATCCCAGGAAATTCGTCTGAAAATCTGCGCGACATCAGTGCCGCTCCGTACACCATGTCCTTTTGGCGCGATGCGCGCCATTGGATACTGAACACGATCTGGGGAGTAGACGCGGTCGAGATACTTCGTAACCTTGGCGCAGAGAAATCCGCGTGTGACTGGGTGATCTGGATCACCGCGCAGGCGCGTTGCGCGGCCGAGATCGTCAACCGTGATAAGCACGCCACACGAGTCAGGACAATCGTGCGAGCAGGCAGCATGAACGACTCGGGCCATGAGATGAATTCATTATAGAGCCAGGTGTCAGGTGCGTTTTGGTTTGCAGAGTCGAGACAGTCCACAAGCAGGACACGGCGCAACGATTGCGACAAGTCAGTATTCTGAAGGTGGCGGAGCGCCGTCCATCATGTTTTCGAAGCGAGTGGAGTTCTTGAGAAACGCCAGCTTCACGCTGCCTGTCGGTCCGTTGCGCTGCTTGGCAATGATGATTTCGGCGACGCCTTCGATCTCTGGCGGCACTTCCTCCCGGCGCATGTAGTACTCCTCCCGGAAGATAAAGGCGACGACATCGGCATCCTGCTCAATCGATCCTGATTCGCGCAAGTCCGAAAGCTGCGGACGCTGTTCGCCTTTCCCGCGACTCTCCGGAGCACGGCTTAACTGAGATAAGGCGATCACCGGCACTCGCAATTCCTTCGCGAGCGCCTTCAGTCCGCGCGATACCGCAGAAACTTCCTGGGTACGGTTCTCGTATCGCTTTCCGCCGCCGCCGCTCATGAGTTGGAGATAGTCAACGACGATGAGATCAAGCTTGCCGTTATTTTGCTGCGCCAGACGGCGCGCTTTCGCGCGCATCTCCGTGAGCGAGATGCCGGGCGTATCGTCGATGAAGATCTTGGCTTCGGCGAGCGAGTTGAGCGCGCTCACGAGTTTCTGCCGATCATCGCGGCTGACAAAACCGGTGCGAAGTTTGTGCGAGTCCACGTGAGCCTGCGAGGAGAGCATACGCAGGACAAGAGCCTCGCGTGACATTTCCAGGGAAAAGACCCCGACAACTTTTCTGCCACGAACGGCGGCATTCTCCGCGATATTGATCGCGAATGCGGTTTTTCCCATTGAGGGACGGGCGGCGATGATAATCAGGTCCGATGGCTGGAGACCGCTGGTCAGCTCGTCAAGCTTTTCGTAGTACGTTTCCAGGCCAGTGATGCGCTGACCACGTTCATACAAAGCGTCAACGCTCCCGAAGGATTCCTTGACGATTTCAGGAATCCCGAGAAAGCCCTGGCCGATTCGATTTTCCGAAATCTGAAAGATTGCCGATTCCGCAGCGTCGATAATCTCTTCCGCAGGATCGGCCTGTTCAGCGGCACGTGCCATCGCTCCGCTGCACGCGTGAATCAGAGACCGCAGCAGCGCCTTGTCGCGCACAATGCGGACGTACTGTACGATGCTCGGACGACGGGGCAGCCCGTCAGTGAGCGATGAAATGTAAGCGACGCCGCCCACTGATTCGACTTCTTTTCTCTTAGAGAGCTCTTCTGTGAGGGTGATGATGTCCACCGGTCGGCCGGTCTCCATCAAGTCCATGATTCGAGCAAACAGACGCCTGTGCGAATCGAGATAAAAGTCGTCCGCTTTAAGCGTCTCAGCCGCTTCGTTGTATGCGAGGTTGTCGAGAAGGATGGCGCCGAGGATGGACTTCTCAGCCTCGATGCTCGCCGGCATGCCTCGTTCGAGATTTAGATCCGCAGTAGCCAAGGTCGCGAGACCGGATTGTAAGCGGAAATATTCGAGGTTCATCGGGCGCCGCTGGTGCACCTCTGTGGGTAGCTTGTGAATAAGAAAGTTTTTTGTGGGAATTTGTGAAAGAGATGCCTCGGTGTTGAGGAGGTGCACGCAAACATGTGCGTAATCGAAGATGTTTGGCCCGGAGGGCCTGAAGGTAAAGCCCAGCACCAAAGTCTTGGGTAAGGAGTGGAAGAGATTAAAGTCCCGGAGGGATGACACCGGAGATTGCTGTCGTGCCTCCGGCGCTCAGAGAACCCATTCTTGCCCCAGCACTATTCGTGCCGGGCTTCGCATGATGCCCCTCCGGGGCGACTTCCTGGCTCAGCCGCCTCCTAATACTTCCTCAGCACACCAATCACTCGACCTTGAATCTGCACTGCGTTTGCTGCGACCATAATCGGCGTCATAGATGTATTAGCCGGCTGCAATCTCACCTTTGGTCCTTCACGATAAAAACGCTTGAGAGTCGTTTCGATGCCTTCGATCAGTGCCACGACGATCTCACCGTTCTGCGCATTTTTCACGCGCTCGACCATCACGTAATCACCGTCGACAATGTGTTCATCCTGCATCGAGTCGCCGCGAACTTCGAGCACGAAAACTTCTCTCGACCGCGTGATGTCATCGAGTCCGATGCTCTCTGGATTTTCGAAGGTCTCCACCGGACGGCCGGCAGCGATGCGTCCGAGCAGAGGCAAGCGCTGAGATTCAACTTGCTTTTGGCGCGCTCGCATTCCTCTTACCGGCAGCAAATCGATCGAGCGGCTGCGGTTGTAATCCCGCTTGAGGAGCCCCTTTCGCTCTAAGTTCGTGATGTGCTTATGCACAGTCGCAAGAGAACGCAGGCCCATTCCGGAACCGATCTCGTCGAAAGATGGCGAGTAGCCTTTGTTCTGAACGAAGTTGGAAATGAAGTCGTAAATTTCGCGCTGCCGCTTGGTGAGTGCCATACGCGAATAAGTGTCACGAAGAAAAGGCGAATTGTCAACGAAAATTGTGCAAAGTTGCTTTCGTTCTGTACCAGGTTAGGTATGGCTCCGAAAGTCAAACACAACCACTCACGCAGAGCAATGCTGATTTCGGCGATGGACGCAGATTTTTACTTGGGTGGAAACAGATTCGGAGACAGCAAACACCGCCTGATCTGCTTGTGTATTCCCTGATGAGCGTTTATCTGCGTGAGTTGTTGCGTCTGATTGTCGAGCCATGGTCTACTTTGCGACCGCCATGGCGTTCAGGATTTCTTCTGCGGTGGCAATCGCAGTCTCGATCTCCTGATCTGAAGTATAAAAATGCGGCGACATACGAACGCCTGCCTTAGGACGCCAGTCCACGAGCACGTCACGCTTCAGGAGCTCGGCGCAGATTTCCTGTGAATTGGGCATGTCGATCGAAACGGTTCCTCCCCGATTTTCCGGATCGCGGGGAGTGTTTACCTTCCAGCCCCGCGCATCGGAGAGTTCGATCAGCTTTGCAACCTGGCGCTTGGACTTGGAGCGAATGTTACCGATTCCTGCTTCGGCAATGATCTTCAAGCCCGGACGTGCTGCGTAGAGCGCCGGCACATTGGGCGTGCCGTTCATGAATTTGTATGGCGGATCAGCGTACTTGATGGGGCCGATCTCGAAGTGAAAAGGCTTCTCGTGTGCCACCCATCCGGTAAGGCGAGGTTGCAGTTTCTTACCGAGATCAGGGCGCACGTACAGATAAGCAGTACCTGGTCCGCCACACAGCCACTTCAGGACTCCGCCGCAGGCGAAGTCCACATTCAGAGCGCGAACATCTACCGGCACTGTGCCGAGAGACTGGAAGGTGTCGAGAACTACGTGTGCGCCGACACGATGTGCGCGGTCGATGATCGCCTTGGCATCATTGATGTAGGCGCTGCGAAAGATGACGTGCGAAATCGGTACCAGGAGAGTTTCTTCATCGATCGCCGCCAGCAGCCGTTCGGTAGGAACATGGATTCCGTCGTCGGTAGGCACCATGTGCACGCGAGCTCCAGCTGCGCGCTGAGCTTCCCAGAAATACATCACCGAAGGGAAGTTCAGGTCGGTATAGACGACCTTGTTGCGCTTACCGGAAAAATCGAAGCAGGAGGCGACAACCGCCTGGCACTGCGTCACATTCTGATGAAGCGAGACGGTGTTGGAATCGCCATTCATCAGTCCTTCGATGAGTCCCCCAACTTCGTGCCCAAGCATCCACCAGGTTTCTTCCCAAGCGCGCACTCCGCGCGTTGCCCAAACTTCGGCGTACTCGTTCAGAGCCCGCTGCGCTGCCCGCGGCATAGCTCCCAGCGAATTACTGATCAGATAAGTGGTATTCGCCAGGATGGAAAACTCCGGACGGAAGCGGAGAAGGTCATCGGCCATGAAGAGCATTTTAGCCTGAGTGCAGCGGAGGGGAATGGCGTGATCGGGCCATTGGGAATCCTATGTCATTCCGAACGAGGTGAAGAGTCCCTATCGCCGCCGATGCCCTTCAGGCCGACTTCTTCAACGCAATGAAAGCCAATTCACTGGCTATCGCAACGTATTTTCGTATCGCTAGAGACTCCTCACTTCCTTGGGAATGACAAAGGGCATCGGCCCGCTGACCGATCCCGCGATTTACCTATGACTTCCGTGCCTTCGTAATCAACACAATCATTGGGGCTTGCGTGGAGTAACGCTTACAATCGAAAGGGTTCGCTACCTGAATGGCAGATTTTTCCAAACGTCTCGATAAAGCGGAGAAGTTGCTTCACAAGGGCAAAGTTGACTCCGCCCTGGAGGAATATCTTTCCATTTTGGACGTCGATCCCGGCAACGATAAGGTTCGCCACACCGCAGCGGACCTGTTTCTTCAGACGAATCGCAATCATGAGGCTGCTGCGCTCCTGAGCGAGCTTTTCGATCGAGAGCTCGCCATGGGTGACAATGCCAAAGCGCTGGTTACCTATAAGAAGCTGACTCGCGTCGCTCCGCCCAAACTAGGCCAGATACTCCGTTTCGCCCAGGTGGCAGAACGCAATGGAAGCCGGCGGGAGGCACTCGAAGCCTACACCACGGCGTTTAACGGATTTTTGCAGGAGCGCCGGGAGAATGAGGCACTGTCGGCGATGCGCCGGATGGTGGCGCTCGATCCCGAGCCCCGAAATATCAGACGAATGGCTGAACTTGCTTCTAAACTAAACGACCGCCAGACGGCCGCCGAGGCTTTCCTCAGAATGGGAATTGAGGAACAGGGTGAGGGACGATCGGCCTTTCAGTGGTTCGAGCGCGCTCACCAGCAGGATCCCGGAAATCCCAACATCGCCTTCCAGTTCGGGAGCGCTCTCCTCGCCAAGAATGAGACAGAGCGGGCGCTGCAGATATTCGAAACCGCGGCCACAGGGCAGAACAGCCTGCCGGAACATCGAAAAGCCTATGGGATGGCCTTACTCGAGGCCCACCGTCCCAAAGAAGCCACGCCAGTCTTGTGGGCGCTGTACGTCAAAAGTCCCGCACGGCTCAATGATATGGATTCCCTTCTTGGAGAGCTGTTGAGCCAGCAGCATTACAAAGAAGCTCTCGACCTGGCACGCAAGATCGATGCCCAGCAGCAGCGACTGGGGACGCGAAAGGAGTTCGCGGCTTTTCTGCGGGAGGTGATTGAAGCTCATCCTCCCGATGCTGAATTTCTCGTTTATCTGAGCGAGCTGTTTAACGCTACCAACCGCGAGCACGATTATTGCGATGCTCTCATGCAGCTATTTCAGCTTCGTTACGCGGCGGGAGATTTTAGCCGTGCAGCTGATGCCCTTGATCGCGCAACCGACGCTGATCCTTATCTCGAAGGCTCTGAACGCCGCCTTGAGTTACTGCGCGGCAAAATCGACTCGAACCGCTACCGGAATATCGCAAATCGGCTTCAGAAAGCTGGAGCAGAGCCGGTCATGGACGAGTCGGCGGAGCCACAAAAGGCGGAGATAAAAGCTTTGGTTGATGCAGAAGCTGAGCCCACTGTGCTCGAGGACCTCATGCTTCAAACGGAGATCTTCATGCAATACTCCATGCGCTCAAAGGCTCTGGAGCGGCTGGAGCGCATTCAGAAACTTTTTCCGCAGGAAGAGAAGAAGAATGAACAGCTGCGTCAACTCTACGTGAGCGCGGGCATCGTTCCCAAATATGGCGAAAGCTCCAGCCGTCCCGACGTCGCGGCAGAGCCTAGCGTCGAGTCAATCTCTGCACCGATAGGTTCTCGCCCTGCTCCTGGCGGGGATGATTCTGTCGACAACTTGGCACGCGTAACTGAGATTACGCGGAATATTTATCGCCAGTCGAACGTAAAGGGCGTTTTGTTCGCAGCAGTAAATGATGTTGGGCGTCACTGGAATGCGAGCCGCTGCGTCGCCGGCCTATGCAGTCCGGGCAAGCCGCCATCAGCCGCACTGGAGTATTGTGCGCCTGGAGTAAAGCAGTCGGATGTGATGGCCATCGTTCGTATGATCGGAGTGCTGCAGAACATCGCGGTGCAGCGCGGATCAGCGGCGATTGACGATGTGGCGAAGGCGCCGGAGCTGAAGGGAATCGATCAGTACCTGAAGGCGCTGGAGCTGAAATCAGTTCTCGCTTGTCCGCTTATGGACGGCGATCAACACGTTGGAATTCTCATTCTGGAACAGACCGACAAACGGCGAGCCTGGCGCTCAGCTGATGTCGTGGTGCTGAAGACAATTGCGGATCAAATGGTCCTGGCAGTGAACAACGCGAAGCTCCGCAATCTGATGAAAACGCTGGCCGTGACCGACGAAAAATCGGGCTTGCTCAAGCGCGCATCGTACATTGACGTGATGATGGCGGAAGTGAAACGCTCGCTGCAGCAGAATGTTCCCATGACGCTTATGCTGCTCAATTTTGGCAAGGTGAGTGCGTTGTCGCGAGAGGCAGGAGAGAGCGCTCTCGAAAATTTGATGCAAAGCCTTGGGCAGAGCATCACGGCGAACATTCGCCAGACAGATATCGCTATTCGCTATGACCGGACTACCATCGCGCTCATTCTCGGGGATACCAAAGACACCAACTCCTTCTTCGTCATCGACAAATTCCGCAAGGTCATTGCAGGCGTGAAGGTTCCAGGAACCGAGAGTCCGATTTCGATGACCGTGGGCGTCGCTGGCGCTGTAATTCAGAAAGAGTACGATCCGATCGATATTGTGACCGAAGTGATCAATCGCGCCGAGCAAGCCTTGGATGTCGCACAGTCTCAGGGGCCAAACTCCGCTCATGCGATGGCGCCTATTACGGAATCGGCTGAAGTGGCCTAGCGGCTCTTAGCTCGAGCCTGTTGGAAATCCCTTCCTGATACACTCAAAAGTTTGCTCCAGCCGGCTGAAGTTACGTCTGCTGACCTGGGCATTCACGTTCACCAACGGGTTACCTCATGCTTCAGCCTCAAGATATTGCCATTGTGAATGGCGCTCGCACGCCTATGGGCCGCTATTGCGGCAAGTTGCGCGACTTTACTGCTATGGAGCTTGCGGCGATCGCCAGCAAGGAAGCGATTCGTCGCTCCGGCGTGGGGCCGGCGGAGATCGATCATGCCGTATTCGGAAATGCGCAGCAGACCTCGGGCGACGCGCTGTATGGGGCGCGTCACGTAGCGCTACGCGCTGGTTTGCCCATCGAAGTTCCAGCGCTAACTGTAAATCGCTTATGCGGATCGGGAATGCAGTCGATCGTCACCGCAGCCCAAATGATTCAGCTTGGCGAATCGAAGATCGCGCTCGCCGGCGGAATGGAATCGATGTCGCAAGCGCCTCACGTCATTCGCGGGGCCCGCTGGGGCTTGGGCCTGGGCGAAGGCAAGATGGAAGATTCCCTCATGGTCGCGCTGCTCGACACCTACTGCGGACTTTATATGGCGCAGACAGCCGAGCGGTATGGCGGACAGCAAGGCATCACCCGCGAGATGCAAGATGAATTTGCTCTTGGTTCGCAACAGCGAGCTGCCGACGCGCAGAAATCATGCCGCCTTGGCGAGGAGATTACGCCGGTTGCGCTCAAGGACCGTCGCGGCAATCCCACCGGCGAGACGTTCGAGAAAGACGATCACCTGCGCCCCGACAGCACGCTCGAAGGCCTCGCGAAGCTGAAGCCTTCATTCGGTAAGGAAGGTACCGTCACCGCAGGAAACGCCAGCGGCATTGTCGATGGCGGAGCGGCGGTTGTGTTGATGCCAGTTGCGGAAGCCCAGAAGCGCGCTCTCAGGCCCTTGGGACGTTTGGTGAGCTGGGGCATTGCCGGTGTAGATCCCAGCATCATGGGCAGCGGACCGGTCCCAGCGACGCGAGCTGCGCTGCAGAAGGCTGGGCTTACGCTGGATCAGATCGACGTCGTGGAAGTGAATGAAGCCTTCGCGGCTCAGTATCTCGCGGTGGAGAAGGAACTCGGACTTGATCGGGAGAAGACAAACGTGAATGGTGGAGCTATCGCGCTGGGACATCCCCTCGGCGCGACTGGCACACGACTCGTCCTCACGTTGTTGTACGAGCTTCGACGTCGCAAAAAGCGCTACGGATTGGCCACTGCCTGCATAGGTGGTGGACAGGGAATCGCGGTGATCGTCGAATCGTTAACTCCATAGATCTCTGAAACTTTCCGGAACAATGGAGCTCAAGGAAGAATGCAAATCAACAAAGTAGGTGTACTCGGTTGTGGCTTGATGGGCTCAGGCATTGCCCAAGTGGCTGCACAGGCTGGCTACGAAGTCACCGTCCTTGAAGCTGAGCAGAAGGCCCTGGACAAAGGTTTTGCCGGCATCGATGCGTCATTGGCGAAGTTTGTCGAGCGCGGTCCGGAGAAGGGTGGCGTCACCGCTCAGCAGAAAGACGAAATCCGCGCGCGCCTGAAGGGCACCCAGAAGAAGGAAGATCTCGCGCAGTCTGACATCGTCATTGAAGCTATCATTGAGAACATAGACGAGAAGAAGAAGGTATACGCGGCGCTCGATGGAATCGTGAAAGCCGATGCGATCTTTGCCACAAACACTTCCTCGATCTCCGTTACGGAATTAATGACGGCTACGAAGCGTGTCGATCGATTTATTGGCTTGCACTTTTTCAATCCTGTGCCGCTGATGAAGCTCGTCGAAGTCGTGCGCACCATCGCTACTGCCGACGACGTCATCAATACAGCAGTCGAATTCGGAAAGAAGCTCGGCAAGGTGCCGGTGCGCACCTCCGACAAGACGGGATTCATCGTAAATCGCCTGCTGGTGCCTTATCTGTTGGACGCCGTTCGCGCGTACGAAGAAGGTGTCGGTTCCATTCCTGACATCGACAATGCCATGAAGCTGGGCTGCGGCTATCCTATGGGACCGTTCACCCTGCTGGACTTCGTAGGGCTCGATACCACCTACTACATTACTCACGTGATGTACGACGAATTTAAAGAGCAACGCTTTGCTTCGCCGCCATTACTCAAGAGACTCGTTCTGGCGGGTTGGTACGGAAAGAAGACTGGCAAAGGATTTTACGACTGGAGCGATCCGAAGAATCCACTTCCGGTGAAGCTGTGAGCAGCTGGCGATGAGCAGTTAGCGATTGGCAATAAGCTGAATGTCGCGATCCCAACCTGGTCTTAGAACTAGTTATTGAGAACTTGCTATGACTTTTGAAAGTCTCGTCTTCGAGAAGAAGAACAATATCGCTTATGTCACCATCAATCGTCCTAAGGTCCTTAACGCCTTGAACATGGCGACAATGGGCGAACTGCGGAATGCCTTTACTGATCTGAAACAGGATCGCGAAGTACGCGTCGTGATCCTCACCGGTGCGGGGGAGAAGTCCTTCGTCGCTGGAGCTGACATTGGCGAGTTGCAGAAGAACAATCCTGTCGAGGCAAAGGAGTACACACATCGCGGGCAAGCCGTGCTCGACCTGATCGAGAATCTCGGCAAGCCGGTGATCGCCTGCATCAACGGATTTGCTCTCGGCGGCGGATGCGAGATCGCCATGGCATGCACGATGCGCTTGGCCAGCGACAATGCCAAGCTCGGCCAGCCCGAAGTGAAACTCGGGATCATTCCTGGCTATGGCGGAACGCAGCGCCTGCCGCGCCTTGTTGGAAAAGGCATTGCCATGCAGCTTCTGCTTACCGGCGAGATGATCAGTGCGCAGGAGGCGCATCGGATCGGACTGGTAAACGAAGTGCTTCCGGCTGCTCAGTTGATCCCGCGCGCTGAAACAATTGCGCAGGCGATCATCAAGAACGCTCCGTTGGCAATCCAATACTGCCTGGAAGCTGTGAATCACGGCATTGAATTGACTCAGGAGGAAGGCCTCTATCTCGAAGCGAGTCTCTTTGCCGTTTCCTGCGCAACAGAAGACAAGAAGGAAGGCACCTCCGCTTTTCTGGAAAAGCGTGCCGCAAATTTTCACGGTAAGTAACCGCAAGTAACTTTCGATTTACTACTGCACAATCCGGCTGCCCAACATCCGTTGCAACTCAGCAAACAATAAAATCGGCACGCCAACAGGCGTCACAGTGAAAAATTTGCAGAATCATGGGGTTTCGATCCGCTCCCCTGTCTGAAATATCAGCTACTTACAATTGGCCCGTTGGCTGCACCTTTGGTGCACTGCCAGAAACCACGGAGGTCAAGCATGTTGCAGCAACGCCATCTAGCAGTGGACATGATGCGCAGCGGACTCGACCGGCGCCGCTCTTCCATGCGCATTCTCCTTGCGATTCCCGCAGAAGTAGTTTGCCATGAAATAAGTCCCAGACATCATGCCGCGCTGGTACGCGACATCAGTCTTAGTGGGGCGTTCCTGTATTCCGGCTTCACCCCTGCCGTCAATGCGGAACTCACAGTGCACTTCGCTGTCCCGCTGGCTGGAAGAAATGTGCGGGTTACATGTCACACTCAGGTAGTTCGCGTCGAGAAGTCTCCGCACGGCGGCGCGACTGGATTTGGAGTGCGGTTCCGCAATCACGACGTAAGCGTCATCCATTGAAGGCATCTGAGGCTGCCCCCGCCACTTGCAGCCGGACGGTTTGAGCGGCGTCGGTTCCCCGTGTTACGATTCCGTTTCTTTCCAGGGCTTGAGCCCGTCTGCTGCGTCCCTCAGCAGCGTGTGATGTCCTATGGCTTTCCTCGCCACGACGCGAATGCTCGTCTCCGCGCGAGCAGTGTGCGAGGAGCCTGAATCCCAAAAGTCAGGGAGATGGCGCCCGGGCAGAGTAGGATCGCGTCCGTGTCAACGGACGCGAAGCTCCCGCTCAAATTTCTGCCGGTCACTGCACTCCCAACCAGCCGCCTCTAAAAACGCAATTCCAATTACATTTCAGCTCCGAAGCGAAAGGGGTCCTTCGTGAAGACTTATGAAAGCGCGAGTCTGCGCAATGTTGCCGTTCTCGGCCACTCCCATTGTGGGAAGACATCCTTAATCTCAGCCTTGCTGTATACAGCTGGCTCGACTCCCCGCCTCGGAAGGGTGGACGACGGTTCGGCGGCTACCGCGTGGGACGAGGAAGAGATTGCCCGGCAGATGTCGATCGCGATGACGCCGGCATACTGCGAATGGGACAAGTGCAAGATCAATCTGATCGACACGCCCGGCTTCAATATGTTCCTGCATGAGGCCAAGGCGGCGCTTGTTCCCGCGGAGGCGGCGCTGATCGTAGTCGATGGCGTGAGTGGCGTTGAGGCAATGACCAGCCGGGGTTGGGATTACGCCGCTGAGATGGACATGCCCCGCATTATTGTCGTGAATCGCATGGATCGTGATCGCGCGGACAAGGACCGTGTGCTGGAATCTCTCAGGGCAGCTTTCGGACGGCAAGTAGTACCGGTATTCCTTCCGATTGGCGCCGAACGTAATCTTACAGGCGTCGTGGATTTGGTCACGATGAAGGCTTACACGTATTCCATGGGCGGCAATGGAAAGGGAAAGGAAGGACCGATTCCCGCAGAGCTTGCCGAAGAGGCCAAGGCAGCGCATGAGGCGTTAGTCGAATTGGTAGCAGAAGGCAAAGATGAGCTGATGGAGGAGTTTTTCGAAAAGGGAACGATTCCTGAAGATCACCTCATCGGGGCGTTGCACGAAGCCATTCGCGAAGACCGGATTTTCCCGGTTTTGTTTGCTTCAGGGCTCGGCAACATCGGCACAGATCACATCCTGGATTTTCTCGTCACATACGCGCCGACTGCAGCCGAGAGCGCGCCGATACGATTGGCCCCAGGGACGTCATCTGGTAATGGCGCCAGCGGCAATGGTGCCTCAAGCGAGACGCTCACCATCACCGACTCGGGTCCGCTGGCGCTCTACGTTTTTAAGACGATCTCTGACCCATTCGCAGGTCACATCACATTCTTCAAAGTTTTTTCCGGAGTTGTAAAGAACGACGCGACCCTACACAACTTCACCCGCAATGTGGGCGAGAAGTTTTCTCATCTGTCGGTGATGCAAGGAAAAACAGCGGTAAACGTCAGCGAGTTACATGCCGGCGATCTCGGCGCTGTGGCAAAGCTCAAGGGAACCCTGACAGGCGACAGCCTCGGAGAGAAGTCCCGCCCAGTGAACTTTTCGCAAGTCACGTTCCCAGAGCCTGCGATTACCTTTGCCATCGAGCCCAAGACGCGGGCCGATGAAGACAAGCTGGCCAATGGTCTTCATAGGCTGATGGAAGAGGACCAGATGGTGCGCTTCTTCCGCGACGCGCAAACGAAGGAATTTCTCATTGCCGGAACTGGCCAGCAGCATATTGAAGTCATCGTCTCCAAGCTGAAGAAGCGTTATCACACGGAAGTAGTGCTTAAGGCTCCAAAGGTTCCGTACAGGGAAACGATTCGCGGCAAAGCCGACGCGCATGGGCGTCACAAGAAGCAAAGCGGCGGCCACGGACAGTTTGGCGATTGCAAGATCAAGATGGAGCCGTTGGCTCATGGCGCAGGCTTTGAGTTTGTTAACGACATCTTCGGAGGCGCTATCCCGAAGAACTTCATTCCCGCAGTAGAGAAGGGAATCGTGGAAGCGGCGGGTCGCGGATATCTTGCCGGATATCCCGTCGTCGACTTCAAGGTGAGCCTTTATGACGGCTCCTATCACGAGGTGGACTCCAACGAACTCTCGTTCAAGATGGCCGGCCGTCTCGCCTTCCGGCAAGCTATGGAGCAGGCTAAGCCAGCCCTGCTTGAGCCGATCATGCATGCCGAGATCTCCATTCCTGACGAGTTCGCCGGCAGTATCATGGGCGATTTAAATTCCCGCCGTGGCCGCATTCAGGGTATGGACAACAAAGGTGGAATTACCGTGGTAAAAGCAGAAGTCCCCATGGCGGAGATGCTGTCGTATGGCGTCGATCTCACCTCAATGACGCAAGGTCGCGGCAGCTTCTCCATGGAGATGCACCATTACGACATCGTGCCCGCGGCCCTGCAGGAAAAAATCATTGCGGCGGCCAAAGCGGAGCGCGGCGAGCTGGTAGAGGTGGAGGAATAAGCTATTTTTCGCGTCCCGCCGGCTTGGGCCGGTCTGACTTAGGCGGTTTCGGCAGATTAGGACGAGGACGCTTGGGGCTCTTCGGCGGTTTTGGCAACCGGGGTTTAGGAGGCTTGGGAGCCGTCAGTGCCGGCCATTCGGTAATGGGAAAAGGACTGGGGCCAGAGTTCGAAGGCGTCGGCGACTTCAGAGCGATATCAGCGAGCTGCAGATAATAACCGTAGGGCGGATCGACCAGACCACGGCGTCCACGTTCACCCTTAATCGTTCTTTCCAGTTCTGGCGCGATCCAGAGTCCGCGGGAGTTTACCTTTTGCACCCGCGCCTGTCCCTTTTTTTTCCGAGTCATTCCCGAGCCGCCATAGCTGGAGTTCTTTCACCCCACCATAACTAAAAGGGAGCGCTGCAGCGGTTTTGATTGGCCCAAAAACGCGCCTTAGTACCAAATAGTTAATTTTCGTGGTTTGGAGTCTGCTCTGCAAAATTCACTGTTAATTCGCTGTTACGTCACATAACAGCGAAAATATCAGCGAAAAAAACAGCGAATTTTTTTATCCCGCGGGAAGTCCGCGTCAATACTGGCGATCAAGAAAGAGGCAGTGAATTAACAGTGAATTAACAGCGAATTGGTTTTGTGCCAGTGGGCGAGGCCGTCGCTCCTGAGCGAAGGTGGGAGGGTTAACCACTTTGTTATTACAGTTACCGTTTTCGGATTGATTTGCCGACACCATCTGAGAGAATCATGAACCGGGAAAACCACTTTGACAACTGAATTCATGGATCAGCGCGCATCTTGGATATTCACGCATGCACAGCCAAAGGAAAGTATCAGCCTGTTGCAACGCTCTGGCGATTGGGCTCGCATATTCGTCGCCGTTTGCCTGCTGTCCGTCTGCTCCATGGCGCAGTCAGCGGACGCTCAGGGTACTGCCAGTTCACATCCGCTGAGCGCGGCACAGGTCAAAGAGCTCAAAGACTACATCCATTCTGCCTGGACTACCCTTCGCCGCTCCCAGACTGAATGCGGCTCCCTGGTCGACACCAAACTAACCACCAAGCCGGTGCTGTACATACCAGCCGATATCCCGACGCCGCCGGCCGTTCAAGCGCTCGAATCGAAGTGCGGCAACCGCGTAGTAAAGCTGCCACGGCCGATTCAGAAGATGGGCGACGTGAAAGTCTCAGAAGTTCAACCGCCGGGGCTCTTGTATCTGCCGAATCCGTACGTTGTCCCGGGCGGACGGTTCAACGAGATGTACGGTTGGGACAGCTACTTCATCATCCGCGGCCTGGTGCAAGACGGCATGCTCGAGCTGGCCGGCAACATGATCGACAACTTCTTCTTCGAGATCGAGCATTACGGCGCCATTCTCAACGCGAATCGGACGTATTACTTCACGCGCTCGCAGCCGCCGTTTCTTACCTCGATGATCCTGGATTTCTATCAGGCGGCGCAGAAACAATCGAAGCCACTCGCGGACCAGAAATGGCTTGCCCGCGCCTACGCCTATGCCGTCCGCGATCACCAGCTCTGGACGCAGGAGCCGAAGCTCGCGGGAAACACCGGCCTCTCTCGCTACTTCGATCTCGGGGAAGGTCCGGTTCCTGAAATGGGAGATGATCCTACCTACTACTCCGACGTAACCAGCAGCTTGCTCGCCATAGACGACGACGCTGCCCAAGGATACGTAGGCTCAGATGGCGACAGGAGGTCAGCGCAGACCGGTCCTCAATTCCAGGTTGAGGTCTGCGCAATCCAGGACGCAACCACCTCCGGAGCGCGGCATTGCTCGGAAGCCAAACGCGTAAGCCTGGCTCGTGATTATTACAAGGGCGATCGCGCAATGCGCGAGTCAGGATTCGATATCTCGTTCCGTTTTGGGCCGTACAGCGGATCCACTCATCACTATGCTCCCGTTTGCCTGAACAGCTTGCTTTATAAAGCCGAGCAGGATCTCGCGCAAATGGCAGAGATGCTGGGACGATCGGAGGAGGCGGCCAAATGGAAGCAAGTCGCCGAAAACCGGAAACAGGCGGTCAACAAATATTTCTGGAACGCGCAGGCAGGAATGTACTTCGATTACGACTTCCTGCATGACCGCCAGTCGAACTACTACTACGCCACCACCTTCTATCCGCTCTGGGCCGGCCTCGCGAGTCCTGAACAGGCGCAAGCCGTGGCGCGCAATCTAAGTCACTTCGAACATGCCGGCGGCATTGCGATGAGCGATCGCGTCACCGGCATGCAATGGGATCTGCCGTATGGTTGGGCACCGCTGCAGTTGATTCCCGTAGAGGGACTACGGCGCTACGGATTCAATCAAGAGGCTGACCGTATCGCGGAAGAGTTCGTCTCCGACGTCTACGACAACTTCAAGCGCGATCAGACGATTCGCGAGAAATATGACGTAACTACGCGCTCCACTCAGGCCCAGGTCTCAGCCGGGTACAAGACGAACGTCGTAGGATTTGGCTGGACCAACGGCGTGAGCCTGGTGCTCCTAAATTCAAAATAGGTCAGAACAGTCAGGTGCATTCTCTGTGAATGCGGTTCAGCTTTGCTGCCGTGGTGAGAACGCCCCAGGGGGCCGGAGTTCGCCCCCGTACACTATTTGGAACGTCTATTACGCGGATTACTTTTAGTGATTAGCTAAATTCCTGATGTCGCCAATAACTAACTCTTCTAATCTGTAATTACTATCCTTCCCATAACTGCACTGAATACTTGCCTAATAAAACTAAGATACTCTTATGCGGCGAATTCAAGATATGCATTGGACGAAGTCCATAGTTCGCAAATAGTGTTGTTGCTCATTACTCATGCAGCCCGATGTTCTCTCAGCATGAGATCTCAAGAGTGAGTCATCAACATGAAGAGTTACAACCGTCTCGTCACGCGCATACTTGTGTTTTCAACGCTCCTGTGTTCTCCGGTTCTCTCGCGGGCGCAAAGCGATACCGATTCCAAACCCGCGGCTTTAAATAGCCGCATCGAGGAACTGCAGAGAGAGCTTGACGACCTTCGCTCTCAAATGGCAGCTCTCAAGGAAGCCCCTGCTCATCCAGCCGGCTCAGGTTCATCAGCTGCGTCGTTGGCCTCCAGCAGCGGTGCTACTTCGATTGCGAGTTTGCTTGGTCCTACGACCCTGAGCGGGTTTGTCGACATGTATTACGGCTACAACGCTAATCAACCAGTGAGTCGCAGCAGCGGATTTCGCAGCTTCGACGCGCTTTCGAATCAATTCGCTCTGAATCTGGTTGAGCTTGTCGTGGACAAGACGCCCGAGGTTACCAATAGCCGAACCGGTTATCACATCGCGCTCGGGTACGGACAGGCGATTAACGCCGTCAACGGATCCGATCCTGGCGGACTCGGTTTCGATCAATATCTCAAAGAAGCTTATTTCTCATATCTCGCACCAGTAGGGAAGGGACTCCAGGTAGATTTCGGAAAGTTCGTAACTCCAGCGGGAGCCGAGGTCATCGAAACCAAGGATAACTGGAATTATTCGCGCGGTCTGCTCTTCTCGTATGCGATTCCCTATTACCACTTTGGCGTACGGGCGAAGTATGCGTTTAACGACAAATACTCCCTCACTGGTTACGTGACCAACGGCTGGAACAATGTCGTGGAAAACAACACCGGCAAGACCTATGGCATGAGCCTTGGTTGGAATCCGACAAAGAAGTTGAGCATTGCAGAGAATTACATGGCGGGCCCTGAGCAGGGCGTGAATTCTAACTGGCGCCAGCTTTGGGACACCGTTGTCACCTACTCCGCTACTTCAAAGCTGACGCTGATGGCCAACACTGATTACGGCCGTGGCGACCGTATTGCCGGAGTTGTGAATCCTGTCTTCTGGACTGGAGTTGCCGGGTACGTGAAGTACGCGCCCACCGAGAAGTATGCGTTTGCAACCCGGTATGAGTACTACAACGATCATGATGGCTTCACCACTGGCACTCAGCAGCACTTCAACGGAATTACGGGAACGTTTCAGCGTATGGTGGCGAGCCATATCCTCACTCGTCTGGAGTTTCGGCGCGATACATCGAGCCAGCCAACTTTCGCGAAGGGTAACAACTTGCCGGTAAAAGCGCAGAACACGGCTACTGCTGGACTCGTCTTCATGTTCGACAGCAGGGAAGCTAAGTAGGAATCCAGGCAAGATCAGCTTCCGTGATATGCGCCATAAACAACACAAATAACAAATTAAGTAAATAGCTGTAAGCAGAAATATGTATTGGACTTACGCCGGCATTGTCAGTAGGGTGTCGATGCGCTTACTGTATACCGCCCGCAATATCTCTACAGAGGAAGGCTATAAGTGTCATGAAAAGACAACCAACAAAGCTGTCTCTATCGGCTAAATTATCCCGCCTGTCCGGCAGAATGCGAGATCCTGAGTGGCGGCGCTACGGAAGGCTCTTGCTTGCCGGGAAGGCGATCGGCATCGGCTTGGTTTTGTTGATCGTCGCATTTAGCGCGGGCTTGCTCGGCACACGAGTGCTCGCGGCGGAAACCGGAGTTAAGGCTGCAGACATCGTCAATCCCATCAATACGGTGTGGACGCTGGTTGCTGCTTTCCTGGTATTCGGCATGCAGGTAGGCTTCACCATGCTCGAGGCCGGCTTTTGTCGAGCGCGCGAAACCGTAAACGTGTTGATGGAATGTATTGTTGACACCTGTCTCTGCGGCCTCCTCTTCTATGCCTTTGGTTTTGCCTTCATGTTCAGCCACGGCAACGGCTTCATCGGATATCACTGGTTCTTCCTGAGAGACGCTCCCGCAACTTATGAGGCCAGCGGAGTCGCCTTCATGGCCTTCTGGCTCTTCCAGTTTGCTTTTGCAGATACCTGTTCAACAATCACCTCAGGGGCAATGGTCGGGCGCACAGGATTTGTTGGAGACCTGCTTTACAGTGTCGCCGTTTCCGGCTTCATTTATCCGATCATCGGCCACTGGGCCTGGGGACCTGACGGTTTCCTGGCTCTGATGGGAAGCCCCGGGCAGTTCCTTCCCGGATTGGGAATGGGATTTCACGACTTTGCCGGATCTACTGTGGTGCACACAATCGGCGGCTTCATCGCTTTGGCCGGCGCAATCGTGCTGGGTCCTCGCCTTGGCCGCAAGTTCAAGCGCGATGGCGGAGCTCCGATGCTGCCGCACGATCTGGTCATCGCCGCCAGTGGCGGACTTCTCCTTTGGTTCGGTTGGTACGGCTTCAATCCCGGCAGCACATTATCGGCAATGGATTTTGAAGGAATCGGCAGAGTGGCTACGAACACCACGCTCGCGGCGTGCGCGGCGGGTTTGACCGCCATGGCTTACGCTTACCTCGGCAGCAAGAAATGGGATGTAGGTTTCACCATAAACGGATTTCTCGCAGGCTTGGTGGCAATTACGTGTCCGTGTTATTGGGTCAGCCCGACTGGATCGATTCTTCTCGGCGGTGTCGCTGGTGTTCTGGTAGTGCTCGGCGTCGAACTGCTGGAATGGCTGAGGATCGATGATCCCATTGGAGCTGTGCCTGTTCATGGTTTGTGCGGCATCTGGGGAACACTCTCATTAGGGCTATTCGCTTGCGGAAAATATGGAGCCACGGGGCCACTCGCTCCTGATAATTCTGCGGCCCTGAAGGGACTCTTCTACGGCGGGGGAACGCAAGTTCTGAAGGCGCAAGCACTGGGCAGTTTGATCATTACCGTGTGCACTTTCTCGGTCGCGTTAGCAGTAATGTACCTGGTAAACGCTACCGGAACATTACGGGTATCCAAAGAAGGCGAGCTTTACGGGTTGGATTTGCACGAACACGGGATTTCCGCCTACCCAGAGTACGTGATCTCCTCTTTATCGCGTCCTTCCGGCGTAGCAGTTCAGCCGCAGGTACTCGATCTGGAACCGATGCCAATCCACACTGTCAGCCGAGTAGCAAGTGGCGATTGACATAACAGCGCAGCAGGTCCGGTTAAAAGCAATCCGGACTTGCTGTGTTGCGGTTCTGCATGAGGATCACGCGATGGCAACAATCAGCAGCACAGGCGAAGAGGATCATGACTAAAGTCGAGGCGATTATTCAACCGTCGGTCTTTGAGAGCGTCAAGGACGTTCTCACGGAGTTAGGCGTTGAGGGAATGACCGTAGCTGACGTCCGGGGGCATGGGCGGCAGAAGGGACACACGGCCACATATCGTGGTCGGGAATATTCTGTGGACCTGTTGCCGAAGATCAAGCTGGAGGTTGTGGTGGAAGATGAAACGGTGGACTCTGTCGTCGACGCCATCGTAAAAACTGCCGCGACCGGACGTATTGGAGATGGTAAGATCTTTCTCTACAAAGTGGATGAGGCGATTCGCATTCGCAATTACGAGCGTGGAGTAGCGGCGTTGTAGGCACATCACGGACATACTTCGGCCAACGCAGGATTGATCGCAGGTGCTGAAACCCACCGTATCTTGTTCTTAGCCCATAAGGTGTCAGCATCCCACACCAACGCTGTATATTCACGAGACTAATGATAAAGACAGACGACGAATGACCAGATTCGCTGCGAATCTTTCAAGTTTATTCACCGAACTTATCTTTCCAGAGCGCTTCGAGGCGGCAGCTAAACATGGGTTCACTGCCGTTGAGTATTTATTTCCCTACGATTACTCAAAAGAAGATCTTGCTGAGCTACTGAAACAGTTCGATCTCCAGCAAGTGATGTTTAATCTGCCTTCGGGGAATTGGGAGGCCGGCGAGCGTGGTCTGGCCTGCGATCCGCGCCGCATTTCAGAATTTAAAGAGGGCCTGGAAATGGCAATTGACTATGCCATAGCTCTCGACTGCAAGAGATTGAACTGTCTCCCCGGCATCATGCCACGCGACAGTTGTCCTCTCACTATTCATGAAACTTTGGTAGGAAACTTACAGCATGCGGCCACGCGGTTGGCTCAGCTCAATATCAAGCTGCTGATTGAGCCTATTAATGTGTACGACAACCCTAACTTCTTTCTCCATCGGTCATCACATGCTCTCGCAATTATGAACGAGGTGAATCATCCCAATCTGTTTCTGCTGTATGACGTCTATCACATGCAGATTACCGAGGGGAACCTTGCCAGCACGATTGCGGAAAACATCCCGCGCATCGGTCATCTGCAGGTTGCGGATGTGCCTGGACGCAACGAGCCCGGCACTGGCGAAATCAACTTCAATTACCTCTTCCGGCATCTAGATGCGATGGGCTACGAGGGTTGGGTCGGTTGCCAATACAATCCGCTGCTTACCACCGAAGAAGGCCTGCAGTGGTTCGCACAGTATCAGACTGAGTCGAGTCCTGTGTAGTTCCGCACGACCGATCATCTCTATCCCAAGTAGAATTTCATTCGTGGCTTTGGAGACGCTTTTCCTTACAAGCTGTGTGCGCCTGAGGAGATTTTCCGGCCGAATTCATTTCTCGCGTCTCCTTCTCTTAACAGTTGTGCTCGCGCCGGCAGCAGCCGGCTTTGATCTTAAGCAGAAGACGCGCGACGCATACGACCAATATCTCTCGTTAGCTGAGAAGAAGGTGGACGCGGAGCAAAGTGGCCCTAATTTCTTCTGGGGAGACATTACTCCTCGTGACGAGCAGCTCAAGCAGGGCGAGATCGTCATCGAGAAAGCGACGCTGGCTTTCTCTAAAGCTGCCAAAGTGCCGGACGGACTGATACATCACTGGTCAGGTTTCGTCTTCATTCCCAACAC
>Ga0209474_10000054_pt1 | contig 128353 bp, 115 predicted proteins | sample GraSoiAngelo_145_FD_185902 | JGI IMG/M metagenome (GOLD analysis project Ga0209474, IMG submission 185902) | Grasslands soil microbial communities from the Angelo Coastal Reserve, California, USA - 14_1009_05_20cm (SPAdes) (version 2) | ecosystem: Environmental > Terrestrial > Soil >...
AAACTTTCCCCAGGACGACTCGATCCGCGAACTACTGAAGCAGTGCGCGCCTGAGACAAAGAACCGGCAGTAACGACCTCGCTCCATGTCCAAGGCCTTACTTCTCGAAACTTTTCAAAACTTTTTAGAAACAAGGAGAACCGGCCGCCTCGGCCGCGTTTTTCTGTTTGTGTTCCTTAGGAAGTTTTCAAAGATCACAATTCTCTGATTCTCAGAAGATCGCACGCTCGTCGCAGTCCCACACGAAAACACGGCCGGGGCGGCCGGTTCTCCTTGCAGGTCTCAGCATATTTCAGTATTTGAAATAGAGATTTTTTATCTTGAATTCAACGATTGTTCTTAGGTATGTTCTGCGACTGTCAACAGCCCTGCGCACCTTTCGCCAGCTCAATTGCGCAAATGGGCTGGGACTCGGCAGCCAAACGATTTTTCTGGAGGGAGTCACAATGATGTGCCGCCTTTCCGCGAAGTATCCGTGCTGGATTCTGGTCCGGCTGATTTTTTCTGCAGCATTCTTTCTGGTCCTCAACGGCGGTATGCTTCAAGCCCAAATTGCGACTGCCTCGCTCAACGGCACAGTCAGCGATCCTTCCGGCGCGGTCATACCCGGCGCTACGGTCAATCTGAAGAACGTGGCCACCAATGGAGAGCGCACGACGAACACCAACAGCGCAGGACAGTACGTGCTGGTGAACATCAGTCCCGGCCGCTACACGCTGACGGTTCACAAAGACGGATTCAGCACGGTCGCGCACCCGGAGTTCACGCTGGAGGTAAACCAGTCCTCAACCCTGGACTTCAGCCTGCACGTCGGATCCGCGGTCGAGAGCGTTACGGTCGAAGCTGCCGAGACTGGATTGCAAACTTCTACTTCCGAATTGGGAACGGTGATCGACCGGCGCTCCGTAAACGATCTGCCTCTGAACGGCAGGAACTTTACGCAGCTCCTCAACCTGACTCCGGGCGTAAGCGCCGTTAACACCTCGCAAAACAGCAGCAACCAGCAGTTTGCCGGAAATACGGTTGGGTCATTCTCCTTCCCATCGATCAACGGTCAGACCAACCGTAGCAATTTGTTCCTGCTGGATGAGGTGAACAATCAGGAAAGCTTCGCCAGTACTTATTCGGTGCCGCCGATTCTTGATGACATTCAGGAGTTCAAGGTGGACTCGCACAATGATCAGGCGCAGTTCGGTGGCGTGCTGGGGGGCGTGATCAATGTGGTTACCAAATCGGGAACCAATAGCTTTCACGGAGCGGCCTGGGAGTTCTTCCGCAACAGCGCTCTCGACGCCAAAAATCCACTTACCGGCATTAACGAGCTTCATCTAAACCAGTTCGGCGCCAACATCGGCGGCCCAGTCCTTCTGCCGCACTACAACGGCCGCAATCACACCTTCTTCTTCGGCAGCTACGAAGGAATTCGGCGCCATGAGGGCAATGCCAACTTGTTGTTCATTCCCACTCCAGCCGAGATCGCCGGTGACTTCACGCTGGATCCAACCGGCAAGGCTCTCGCGCAAGTCTATAACCCGTACAGCACGACCTCGTCAGGTGCGCGCACTCCGTTCCTGTGCAACTCAGGGACTACCACGCCAGTAGCGCTTATTCCGGGGACAAAGCTCCAGGCGCCTTCTGGAACCACAACCGCTCCAGCCGGGACTACCGCTTGCAACATCATCCCGGGAGGTCTGATCGATCCAAACATGCAGAAGGTGGCGCAGCTCCTATATGGACCGCTGACTCCGAACGCCAACAGTTCGGCCGGAAACTATGCCAAGACGCTGCTCAATACTCAGGAACCGAACAGCTACAACATCCGTATCGACCAGAATTTTGGCGATAAGAGCTCGATTTTTGGACGCTTCAGCCATATCAATGCTCCCCGAAATGTGCCGGGGATCTTCGGTCAGACGAACTTCAACAATTATTGGGCGCATCAGCTGGGAATTGGATGGAACTACGCCTTCGGTCCAACCGCCGCCCTGTCACTCCATTTCGGGAGAAACTACGGATATTCGGTAAATCCTGTTCTGCTTTCTGAGAGCTTCTCGCAGCAACTGATTCAGGCTGGTGGTTACGATCAGAGCTTTGCCTGCGGCTATACGCTCGGTCCGAGGAAGTGCTACTTCAACGGAGTTCGCTTTGCGAACGGCGGATTCAGCAGTGGAAACTCCGCGCCGGAAGAAGGCACCAGCCCCGCCATAGTGGCTGACATTTATCAATGGCGCGGCAACTTCACCAAGACTCACAGCAAGCACACCTTCAGCATGGGCGCCGAGTTCAACAGCAACGGCTTTCAGCAAACCTTTAACCAGAACCACCTCGATTTCGGCTCGGCGCAGACGGCGAGCGCGACCTCTTCAGGCAAAGGTGGATTCAGCGTTGCCTCGTTCCTGCTCGGAGTTCCGGGAGGGGATACCTACCGCAACGAATTTGAGACAGAACACGGTGGGTGGGTGGATGGATTTTATTTCCAGGATCAATGGCGCCTAACTGACAAGCTCACACTGAACCTTGGCGCTCGTTACGATGTGACCTTCATTCCGACTTACGGAAGCATTAAGGACGGGAACGCTCCCATCGGCAATCTAAACTTGCGCACAGGAAACTACGAGCTACAGTTCGTTCCTCCCTCCTGCGCCACAACCGGCAACAAGCCTCCATGTATTCCCACTTCGGATGGCTCGCTGCCTGCACACACCATTGTCTCGCCGCTTGGCGGACGCTTCTGGCCAAATGCCTACGACAACATTCAACCGAGAGTGGGAGTGGCATATCGGCTGCGAAACTCCTCGGTGCTTCGCGCCGGGTATGGCCGCTTCTACGACAACTGGGCCGCTGTGATTCAGATGGCGCAGAACCAGCAGGGAACGTGGCCACGCACCGATCAGCTGATCGTCTCGCCGAATCAGACCGGCGTCCCCACCGTCTTCGCAGAGAATCCGCTGCAAGGCGCAAATACAACGCCGGCGCCGACACCGTTTGAGCAGAACAACTGGTTTGTGGATCCCAACCTGAAGAACCCGTACTCCGATCAATGGAACTTTGGCGTGCAGCAGGCGTTGCCATCGAATACCACTGTAACGGTGAACTATGTAGGGTCGCGCGGTCACAGACTCGACGTGAACATCAACGGGAACCAGGCGCTTACGCCGGGGCCGGGACAGATCCCGACTTCGAGCTGTCTGCGCTCGGCAACCTGCTCGGCAACGCTGGTCTCGCAAGCGCGTTTCCCGCTGCCATATTCGGTAGTCACGCACTACGACACCAGTGTTGGAAAATCCTGGTATGACGCTCTGCAGGCTTCGGTGGACAAGAAGACAACGCACGGGCTGAGCTTCCTGCTCTCCTACACCTGGTCGAAGACGCTGAGCATCGGCTCTGATGAGTGGTTCAGCGCGGGCAGCAATGGCACTTCCATACAGAATCCTTACAATCTCGCTGTAGAAAAAGCGCTGGCGGGATTCGACTTGCCGCAAATCTTTACTGCGCATGTGGTCTACGAACTGCCCTTCGGCCCGGGAAAGCAGTTCGACGCCGGCAACCGCGTGCTGAACGCCATCGTAGGCGGCTGGCAAGTAAATGGCATCGCTAATTTCAACTCGGGAACCCTCTACAACGTGCTCGCAGATAACAGTATCCCGAATGTAGGCGCGGTGAACGGCGGATCGGAACGGGCGAATCTCGTGGGCGATCCCAATTCCGGTACTTGTCCGAATGGGGCGGCGGTGGGAACTCGGAACTGCTGGTTCAACACTTCTGCCTTTAATATCCCGGCGCAGTTCACCTTCGGAAGCTTCAGTCGCAATGTCTTGCGCTCCGATGGCAGGGCCAATTTCGACTTCTCCGTCTTCCGCAATTTCCCTATTACGGAACGAACTCGAATGGAGTTCCGGTCAGAAGCATTTAACTTGACCAATTCGCCGATCTGGGGAGCGCCGCGCTCAAACATCAGCAGCGATGGCGCCAATTTTGGCGTGGTGAACCAGATGGCTCCGGGCTACGCTCCACGGCAGTTGCAGTTTGCGTTGAAGCTTTACTACTGAAGGGGGTTGACGTTTCAAACAGGAACAAGGTTAAGTCGACAAAAATCCATTGCGCGTCGAAGGCGGTGCTTTAGGGAGCGGCATCGGCTTCAGCCGTGCCGTCCTTAGATTCCTTTTAGTTCGGCTTCAGCCGCTGCGGTAACTTGTTTTCTCTCAAGGTAAGGCAGCCCCCTTCAGGCGCTAAAGCGCAAAACGAACAGCCTTGCCTCTTGCCGGCACGACTAAAGTCGTGCCTTTCCCTAAATCTTTTCTGTTGGCGGCACGGCTAAAGCCGGTGCCCCTCCCTACGTCTGGTTTCGTCGGCAGCGAACGACACACCCCCTACACCTTCTGCACCTTCCACGCTCCGCGGCGGAAAAGGACCGTGCTTATGAGAGCAAGTGTCGAATAGCCGATCATGATTGCGAGGAAGACGCCAAGCGGTCCAAAGTTCAGGATTCGCGCCAGAACATAAGCGAGCGGAATCTCCCATAGCCAGAAGCAGAAGAGGTTGATCCAGGTGGGAGTCCAGGTATCGCCTGCGCCGTTAAACGATTGTGTGAGCACCATTCCCAGGGCATAGAAGACGAAGCCATAGCTCATCGTGCGCAGCGCCTGCGCGCCGATGGAGGCTGCCTCAGGATGATGCGTGAACACTCCGACGATTGGTCCTGCGAACGCGATGAATAAGAATCCCACGGAGCCGAGTACGGCCATGTTGTACTTGGCGGCGATCCAGACAGCCCGCTCGGCGCGATCGGGGTCCTTGGCGCCGAGTGATTGGCCCACCATTGTGGCGGCTGCGTTCGACAGTCCCCACGACGGCAACATCCAGAAGATTACGAGTCGTATGGCGATGGTGTAGCCGGCGACGGCGTTACTGCCGAAGGTGGAGAGGATTCGCACGAGGCCGACATAGCTCGCCGTTCCTACTAACACCTGGAATGTTCCCGATCCGGAAAGCCGGACCAAATTGGCCATAACCGCTGGTCGCAGGGCAAGATTCATTCGCGTTACCGTTACTCGAGCGTCGCCACGCGCGAGACGGTAGAGCTGAAAGAGCACTCCAGTACTGCGTCCGATCGTCGTCGCAACCGCCGCGCCGGTGACTCCGAGATGCGGGAAAGGACCAAGGCCGAAGATGAGGCATGGGCCCAGCACGATATTGATGGCATTGGCGAGCCATAGCACCCGCATCGCGATCGCGGCATCACCTGCGCCACGGAAGATCGCGTTGATCAGGAAGAGCAGAAGAACGCTTGCGCTTCCGCCGAGCATTACGCGCGTGTAGCTCGATCCGATCGCTCTCACGGAAGATGACGCTCCCATGATGGCCAGCAGGCGCGGAGCAAGAGTCACGCCGAGAAAGGCGACGATCGCAGCCACGCCGAGTCCCAGCGCGATGCCTTGCACCGCAGCTTCGGCCGCAGCCGCAGGTCGCTTCTCCCCTATGCGCCGAGCGACCGTTGCCGCTACGCCGATTGAGAGTCCGATGGCCACGGTGTACACAATCGTGAGCATCGACTCGGTGAGGCCGACGGTCGCAGTGGCGTCAGGTCCGAGACGGGAAACGAAGAAAACATCGCAAACTGCGAAGACCGACTCCATCATCATCTCGAGAATCATCGGGATGGCGAGAAGCACGACCGCCCGCGCAATTGGTCCAGAGGTGTAATCGTGATGTGTGCCGCGAACGGCATCGCGTACGACGGTCCACCAGGTGATGCGTTCTTCGTGTGCGGTGGCTGGGGTGCTCACAGGATTGACCTTGCCGAATGATTACTCATTACTTGATACCGGTTCGAAACGCGAGATCACAGACTACTACGAGTAGCGAAAAGAGAAAGATTTGTTATTCCTCATCCAGGAGCGCAGCACTGGGAGATTTTCATAAGGCTATGCAAAGAAGCCGATGCGCGCGGGAACCTCGTCGCCGATGCCTGGTACGCTGCCTTAGCGATCGAATCAGGCTGTGAAGTGGATTACCTTGGACCGGGATTATGCGCGCTTCGAGGGCCTGCGATGGCGACTGTCCGCCTGAGTGCTATGAGGACCTCACGTCTCGAACGAGCTATTTCGGCTGTGGACCCTGCTTCGCTCCAGGATTCTGCGGATCGTTATTCTTGGTGACGTTGCCGTAGATGATGTTTACGTTTGAGCCGAAGCGTTTGTAATCGCTGTACTTGACGATGGCTTTTACGTGAGCGTCGCTACCGGTGAAGTGAAGTACTTCATCGGCTTTGCTGTAAGTTGGGAACCAGTACTTGCCGTCGATCTGTTCTCGATAGGTCACGAAGTGCGGGAAGAGCTGTTCTTCTTCCGGATGCTTCTTTTTCCTTTTGGGGCTCAGGTTGAATCCTATATCGGGAACGCCTTTTCCATAGGTCTTGACGATCTGCAGGTCCTGGTTATCGACCCATATGCGACCCTGGAAGTAGCGCTGTCCTTTCTCGATGGTCTTGGGCGCGACGTCAAAGACGTACGTCTGCAGCTCGTCTACCTTCTGTTGGCCTACATAAAGGATCTGGTACTTGGGAATTTCTTCGGTGGTGAGCGAAAAGGCGGTTCGTTTGCGCAGGTCGTCGATATCTTCTTTGGTGATGTAGAGACTGACTTGCGGAGCGAATTTCACCTTCTCCAGCCGGCGGCCGCGGTCGTCATAGATGATGTCCGATACCTGGCGGAACTCTCCGACGACGCTGATGCCGTCGACTTGCTGGTACTTTACGTCCTCGGTCCAGGTGTAATGGTCGCGCGCTTGCTTGAATTCGTCTTCCTTTGCGGTGAATTTTTGGATGATTTCCTGGACGGAAATGGCCTTCGGTTGCGCCGGATCTATGGGTCCGGAGCCCTCATTTGCGATGTCGGGAACCTGCTGGGCATTGCCGGATCCGATCGTAAACTGCGCCTGAGTGGCTCCGGAAAGCCAAAAAAGTGACGCGAAAGCTGCAAAAAGTGTGGTTGAAAGCTGTTTAAATGACCGCATTCTGTATTCCCGGACTGACATTGTAGCCGCTAATTGGCTCCAGCAAGTCACACAAAAGTAAGCCAAAATCCTCCCGGCAGGTGTAAAACACGCACCAAAACCGGCTCGTTAATCGCCGGAAAGGTCCGGCACAATGCGTCTATTTGCGTCCTTATTGTGCATTTCAGGCTTGTTACACTGTCCGGTTTGTGCTTAGGAGAACGGAATGCGCCGTATTCTTGCGTTCTTAATAGCGTCGGCTAGCGTCTTTGTCGCGCAGAATGCACGGCAAAATCCTGCCGCAATGGGCCAAAAACGTCCATTTACCTTCGCAGACATGATGGCGTTAAAGCGCATAGGCGACCCGCAAGTGTCGCCAGATGGGCGCTGGATCATGTTCTCAGCCGTCGATGTAAGCCTCACAGAGAACACCCGTAAGCCTCACCTTTGGCTTATTTCCGCCGCTGGAGGCGACGCAAAGCAGGTTACGAGCGGCGAAGCCGGCGAGAATCGCGGACGTTTTTCGCCCGATGGAAAGAGTTTTTCGTACACATCAAGCGCTGTTGGCGGCTCGCAAATATGGATTGAAGGCTTCGATAGCGCTTCCGGAGCGCCATCTGGGCAGGCGCGTCAGCTTACTTCGCTGTCCACAGAGGCTGATGGAGCGGTTTGGGCGCGCGATGGCAAGCACATTTTGTTCGTCTCTGAGGTGTATCCCGACTGCAAAGATGACGCTTGTAACAAGGTTCGTGACGAAGAAAATGCTAAATCCAAGGTGAAAGCGAAGACATTTACGCGTCTTTTTTACCGCCATTGGTCGAGTTACACGCGCTTTAAGCGCAGCCATCTGTTCGTTGTTGCCCCTGAAGGAGGCATTCCAGTCGACATCACGCCGGGAGATCACGATGTTCCGCCCTTCAATCTCGGTGGCCAGGACCTCTATGCCATCTCTCCGGACGGGCAGGAGGTGGCATTTACCAGCAATATTGATGAAGTCGAAGCCACGAGTACAAATAATGACGTCTTCATCGTTCCCATTACGGGAGGAACGCCGAGGAAGATATCGACCAGCCCGGGTAGCGACTCTACTCCGCTGTATTCACCTGATGGGCGTTACATTGCGTATCGTTCACAAGTCCGTGCCGGATATGAAAGCGACCGCTTTCGCCTGCTTTTGTTCGAGTGTAAGAGCGGAATGACGACCGATCTGACAAAGAATTTCGATCTTTGGGTGGAGGCTTTCGCATGGACTCCGGATTCATCCGCGATTTATTTCGCAGGCGAAGAGCACGGAGGAGCGCCTATATGGCGCGTAAAAGCTAGCGGCGGAGACCCTGAAAAAGCGATTGCCGGCACTAATGATGAGCCGGCTATCAGTCCTGACGGCAAGACTATCGTCTTTACTCGGCAGTCTGTAATGGCACCAAATGAGATCTACACAGCATCCATAGTTCAAAACGGAACGGCTGAGGCGCAGCAATTAACTCATCTTAACGATGCCGTGTTGTCGCAAATCGCCATGTCTCCGATTGAATCGTTTGAATTCACAGGCGCGGAGAAGACAAAAGTTCAGGGCTTCCTCCTGAGACCGCCCGGTTTTAACGTTGGGCAGAAGTATCCAGTGAAGTTTCTGATCCATGGCGGCCCACAAGGACAGTGGGGAGAGGAATGGTCGTACCGCTGGAATGCAGAGCTAATGGCGGCAAGCGGTTATGTTGTAGTCCTGATTAATCCACGCGGCTCGACCGGTTACGGGCAGAAATTCATTGATGGGATCAATGGGGACTGGGGCGGTAAGCCCATTATGGACCTGATGAATGGCCTGGATTATGTCGAGAAGACGTATCCGTTCATAGATAAAGAGCGTGAGTGTGCGCTGGGCGCGTCCTATGGCGGATACGCCATCGACTGGTTGCTTGGTCACACCACACGCTTCAAGTGCATGGTCGCGCACGATGGTATGTTCAACACCGTCTCCGCTTTTGGAACGACGGAAGAGCTGTGGTTCAACGTCTGGGAGTTCAAAGGAACTCCATGGACGAATCCCACTGCATACAAAAAATGGTCTCCGAATCAATACGTCAGCAAATTCAAGACACCCACGCTGGTCGTGCACGGGCAACTGGATTACAGGCTCGATATCTCCGAAGGGTTTCAGCTGTTCACGACGCTTCAACTGCTGAAAGTCCCATCGAAAATGCTCTATTTCCCCGATGAGGGGCACTGGGTCTTGAAGCCGCAGAACAGCCAGCTTTGGTGCAAGATAGTGGGGGATTGGGTAGATCAATGGGTCAAGGGTTCCCGGGCAACCCAGGCTACGAGAGGTGAATGATCTGGAGCGGGTAGTTCATATCTCCGGATAAATATCGAAGAATGCCTCCACGCTGTTTCGTAGTTGAGCCTCGATCTCCTCTTTGCTCCCTTCGAGCACATGCATGGTGACGCGCGCTGTATGTCCATTTTTTAATTGCACGGGAGCGTCGCCTACGGATTTGATTTCGTCAGATGGCAGTAATCGCATGCCATACACGAGTGTGAGATTCGCCATATAAGTAGTGTAACGAAGGTAATGAGGCTGCATTGCTGCGCCTCTGGCTTGTCTGTTCTACAATCCGCTTCGTGCGAGTTCTCCACTTCATTCTTCTGTGCTCGTCCGCGGTCTCCGCGCAAAGCTCTCAGGACAAGCCAGCGAAGCAGGAGCAGGGCCCTCCTCTAAAAGTAAACATCCTCAATGTATGCACCCCCGGAACCGAGGAACAGCAGGAGATGAAATCCGCGCTGGCTCGATTGCCAAAGGCTCCTGCGTTTGTAAGCGACTACGAAATCTCGCGTGGTGTTTCGACCGTCGAGGAAGGCAAAACCGCAAAGTACGTTCGGCTGCGCCGCGAGTTCAAGAACGACTCCCCACTGCAAACCATTCAATATTCCCTGAGCTCCGACGCGGAGAACACGATTGAGACACTAGTCTTTCGCGGGCGGAATGTGAAAGATCTCCTGGCGCTCTCGATCGAAGATAAACTGTCCACGTCGGTCAGCAAGCCTTCAACCGTGATTCAGACTGACACGCCGGCATCTCGGCTGCGCGTGGAGCGAGCGGGAAAAACAACCCTGGGTCTCGCCCGCTGTGAGGGTGTAGATCAATCCCTGTACGAACCCATTTTCGCGCAAGCATCTGCAACACTGGCTGATTACCGCCGATTCCTGAGGCTGCGGACGATGCTGGCCGGCGATATTGCCTGGTTCAATTCGAGCTCAACGTCCGGACCATCCACACACACGGACCGCTCAGCTAGGACCAAGAAATCTGAAGAGCCTCCGACGTCACCGGCTGGACCACACTAGCCACGGTGTGGCGGGTACAATGTGTTTTCCTGAATCGCGCGCCTGAGTCTTCCTGCGGGAGTACTGAATCCAATCTTTACGGACTATGGAAAATTCTGTACGCAATGTGGTGATTCTCGGCTCGGGATGCTCCGGATTAACCGCTGCTATCTACGCTGCTCGCGCAAACCTGAAGCCCTTGGTGATCGAGGGGCATGAGCCAGGAGGACAGCTCAGCATTACTACGCTGGTCGAAAACTTCCCGGGATTCCCGGAGGGTATTCAGGGTCCTGAGTTGATTGAGAACATGAAGAAGCAGGCGGCCCGTTTTGGCGCTGAATACATGATCGGGCATTTGGTCAGCGCGGATTTCACCAAGCGTCCTTTCGTGCTGAACTTCGGTAACAAAAAGCTGCTGACGCGCACGTTGATTGTGGCCAGCGGAGCCTCGGCCCGTTGGCTGGGTATTCCCAACGAGCAAGCACTGATCGGACACGGGGTTTCATCGTGCGCCACCTGTGATGGGTTCTTCTTTGGCGGCAAGGACATCACCGTCATCGGTGGCGGTGATTCGGCGATGGAGGAGGCGCTTTTCCTTACGCGTTTTGCGAATAAAGTAAGCATCATCCATCGTCGCGATAGTTTTCGTGCCTCGAAGATCATGCTTCAGCGCGCACGCCAGCATCCCAAAATTGAATTTCTTACCGATACTGTTGTCCACGACGTTTACGATGTGCAGAAAAAGGAAGTCACAGGTCTACGGCTCCGCAATTTAAAGACCGGGGCGGAATGGGACTTCCCCACCAGTGCCATGTTCCTGGGCATTGGCCATGAGCCAAACACCAAATGGGCCAAAGGACAGCTCGATAGCGATCTGGATGGTTATTTGGTCACCAAGAACTACGTGTTCACAAAAGTGCCCGGAGTCTTCGCCTCTGGCGACGTACAGGACCGGCGGTACCGGCAGGCGATCTCCGCCGCCGGAACCGGGTGCATGGCGGCCATGGAAGCTGAGAGATTTCTGGAGGAAGAGGGGCTGTAAGCGCCAATTCTCTCCTGTAACTATGGATTTCTCTTGTTGCAAGCGGCCGGTCATAGTGATAGCCTTCTGAGCCTCAGTTCCCCCAACTGACGTTTTCGGATTGCATTAAATCCGTTCCATTGGGCTCTCCGTACCAAAGCAAGCTAGATTCCTATTCCTGGCCGAGGTCGAGCCATGAAGTTCAAGCCTTCTTTTTGCTCGATTGCTGTGCTCGCAATCGCGGGATTGTTTTCTTCCTGCGGTGGCGGAAACAACAATAACTCGCAAAGCGGCAATGCCATTCCTGCAACCAAGCTGAATGGAAGCTTCGTCTTCTCTGCCAACGGAACCGATCCGGCCGATGGCAGTTACTTTGTCGCTGGTAGCTTTACCGCGGACGGCAAGGGCGGACTAACGGGGATCGAAGACTTGAATCTTGGATCGGGCGTTGACAGTAACGTCTCGTTTACGGGTACGTACCAGGTTGATTCCGCGGGAAGTGTCTCGGTCACAATCTCTGACGGCACAGGCGTGCCTACCTTTTTCACTTTTCCCATTCCCAGCGGATCTGTGGCCGCCAAACTCAGCTATGACGGCACTGGCAGCGGGACAGTTCAAGCGCAGAACACTAGCGGCTTCACCAATCTCGGCACATTTGCATTCACACTCAACGGCCAAGGGGAAGGCACAGTTACCGGATCGGGAAGCTTCACGACGAATGCGGCCGGAAGCTTCACTGCTGGAGCCGAGAACCTGTCTGATGGGGCCTTCGCGCGCAATAATTCGGCCCTGAATGGAACGCTCAGCCCGATGTTTAGCGGCGGCCGAGGAACGGCGGTGATCGGCGCCGACGTGTTCAGCTACTACGCAATTTCTCAAACGCAAATTGTTCTTGCTGGACTAGAGGACACCACGCTCATTTATGGGACCGCGACAAAGCAGTAAGCCGCGGTTGCGGCGGTACTTTGTTGGGAGGCGAGTATGAAGGGCCAAAGTCTAGTGTTAAAGATTGCGATGCTCTGCCTGGTGCTGGGCACGATCTTCGGAACCACTCCTGTCTTCGCGGCTGATCATCGCGAGGCTCCCATTGTGGACGGGATCCCGGAAGGTGATATCACCGACGTTTACCTCTTCACCGACCCTAACGATGCAACTCGAGTCGTAATGGTCATGAACGTCAATCCGTTCAGTGTCCCAGCTGAACTCCCGAGCTATTCACTGTCTCCCGATTTGCTCTACCAGTTCAAAATCGACAACACCGGCGATGCCCGGGAGGACGTCGTAATTCAAATCGTCGCCGATATTTCTGGGCAGGGACAGACTATCCGCGTGCTTGGCCCAGCCGCGCCTTCCCTTACCGGAGCCCGCAACATCCTGCTCAATTCATCTCCCTCGGCTCAAGGAACGTTCGGAACCATATTTGGGAGCGCCGGTGGAGTACAGGCATTCGTCGGCATGCGCGACGATCCATTCGTCTTTGATGTTGGGCAGTTCTTCCGCATTTTGAACAACACACAAGATGTGTTTCGACAGATCGGCACCAGTTTCCGAGGGCGTGCAGTGCGCTCCGACGGAACCAGTGGAGTCGATGGCTTTGGCGGCTTTGATGTGACTTCTATCGTAGTGTCGCTGCCGAAGTCCATGATTCGAGGCAGCACTTCCAAGGTAAACGTGTGGGCCACGGTGAGCGAGAGAGTTCCCGATCGGCGCAGTCAAGGCCGGGTTTATACGCAATTTGAGCGCATGGGCCAACAAGGCTTCGCTACCGTATTCATCCCGAAAGGCGCGCCCCGTGACGCGGAGAATGCCGAAATCCCAGAACATGATGTGGCAAACTATTCGGGGCTGATCCCGGACGCGCTGACCACGGCTGACACCGACGGCACGGGGAACACAATCCAAGGCAGGGCAAATCTGCTGACCGCGCTCGGACTCACAACGCTGCCGAACGGCGCTCCGCTTCTCCTGCCGGGGACGTTTGCGAACACGAATAAGAATTTACTGCGCGTAGCTCTTTTGCCGGATGTTTTGCGTTTCGATTTGGATCTGCCTGCCAGCAATCCTGCAATTGGGCAATTCGGACTGCAGAATGGCCGGCGGTTGAACGATCCCGCGATCGACATTGCACTGCAACTCTTGCGTCAGCTTGCGGATGTCCATTTCCCATCGGGTGTGACCGGTGGAGGCCCGTTAGGCAGTCGCGCCGCCCTGGAGTGCTCGGCCTTCCCGAGTTGTCAGGATCGTCGCGTATTAGTCGTAGTGCAGGGAACGACTTTCAATAAGCCGGATGCACAGCTGACCGACTTCACGGTGGTCGGAAACGATCGGCCATTTCTAGCCACGTTTCCGTTTCTGGCGCTGCCGCATCCGCTTCCCGGCGAAACCGGCACAATAGGATTCCCGGTGCAGCAGTGATCCCAAGTAAAGACGCAGCATCCTGCGTCTTTACCATTGTTCTGCTGGCACTCGTCTGCGGCGCTCAAACGCCACCCCAAGCGGTCGCATCGCACGCCACCGACGAGCGCATTCGCTTCTTCCAGGCACAACTCTCGCGGGATCCCGACTATTACGTGAATTACAACCGTTTGGCCGGCGCTTATTCATTGAAGGGGCGCGAAACCGGAGACATCAGCTACTACGACCTCGCTGAAAGAGTGATTCAGAAATCGCTCGAGTTGGAATCCCAGCACGAGGAAGCCGCGGCCGCGTACGGGCAATTGGGCGCAATTCAATTCGCAGAACATCGTTTTCCAGAAGCGGCTTCGAATGCCGAACATGCGTTGAAACTCTCTCACGATCCAGCGGCCCTGGCGCTCGCCGGTGACGCGCAGCTCGAAATGGGGAACTACGCAAAAGCTGAGGCATGGTTTGTACAGCTTGTCCCTCGAAACGATGGACGTCCCCATACTGGTCAGGAGTACTTGAGAGCTACGCGTGAGGCTTCGCTGGCGTGGATGCGCGGTGATATTGAAAACTCGATGTTGCTGATGAAGCAGGCATGCGCTCTCTCCCAGCAAGCGCACTTACCCGCCGAGAACGTGGCATGGACACATTTTATGCTTGGCGAGCAATTGTTTCAGTCCGGAAATTTGGCAGAGGCTGAAAAGGAAATGAATTATGCGCTCCGAGTCTTCCCCTTCTATCATCGCGCTCTGGCAGGTATGGGACAGATTCGCGCCGCTCAACTTCGTTTCTCCGAGGCTGCTGATTTCTACCAGCGCGCAATCGCCGTTATTCCGCTGCCGATTTATGCGAGTGCTCTCGGGGATGTCTATAAGCGTCAAAAGAAAGACACGGAGGCAGAGAAGGAGTACGCACTCGTGGAATACATCGGGCAGTTGGGGGCACTAAATAAGCAGGTCTACAACCGCGAGTTGGCGTTGTTCTTTGCCGATCATGATCGTCACCTGAGTGAGGCCTTGGCGCTGGCCCGAAAAGAACTCGAGGCGCGGCACGACGTTTACACATGGGACACGCTGGCGTGGGCGCTGTTGAAAAACAATCGCCCTCAGGATGCTCAAGAAGCCATCCAGAAGGCGCTCGCTGCCGGCACGCGAGATCCAATCCTGTTCTTCCACGCCGCGGCAATTGAGCGCAAGCTAGGAAACCCGCACGCTTCAGAGTTCGCGCAGAAGGCTCTCAAAATCAATCCTGAATTTCATGTGCTGTATGCCAATGAAGCCCGCGCCTGGACAGGCGTTCCGACATCCAATCTTGTTGGCACACTGAGCCACAACTGAGCGCGCAGTAATGCCATACCGGCGAGGTGGTTTGCCGGAATGCTGCCCTTCTGGAACTACGATCATCAGCATGTTTGAACTCTATGCCGAGGAGGGTCGGAGAGTTTTGTTGTTTGCTCGTCAACACGCAAGCAACGCTGGCGCGACTCGTATCGAGTCACAACATCTTCTTCTCGGGATCCTGCAGGAAACTCCCTCAGTCATTTACCGTCACTTCCCACAAGAGCTGGACCCAATTAAGAACGAGCTACTTGGCGGACAGCTTAGGGGTGCGAAGGCCTCGGATGTGGGTCTGCCACTCAGTAATGAGTCCAAGCGGATTCTGCCCTATGCGGCCGATTCTCGCGCAGTCGTAAACAACATCATCCGCTTAGGAACGGCTACGCTGATCGTGAAGTAATACGGCAAGTCGTCGCAACCTTCTGGAGAGCGAGATCACATGGATGATGAGACGGTAAAATCATTCATCCGATGAACTCCATCCTTGTAGTCGACGACGAGACCGACATTCGCAAGTCGCTGCGCGGTGCCCTTGAGGACGAAGGGTTCAAGGTCGGTACGGCTGACAGCGGCGAGGCTTGTCTTGAGGCGCTAAACACGCGATCTTATGATGTCATCCTGCTGGATATCTGGCTGCCTGGCATCGATGGGCTGGAGACGCTGGAGAAGATTAAAGAACACCAGGATCCTCCGGAGGTGATTATCATCTCCGGGCACGGCACGATCGAGACTGCCGTTCGGGCTACTAAGCTGGGAGCATTCGACTTTCTGGAGAAGCCGCTGTCGCTTGAGCGGTTGCTCATCCTTATTAAGAACGCTATGGAGGCGCGGAGGCTGCGCGGGGAAAACCGCGAATTCCGCAGGCAGCTCGAGGCGAAGAGCATCATCGTCGGCGAGAGCGTCCCGACTAAGGCGTTGCGGCAACAAATCAGTCTCATGGCTCCTACTAATGGACGCGTGCTGATCTACGGCGAGTCCGGAACGGGAAAGGAGCTGGTGGCGCGGGCGATTCACAACCAGAGCCTGCGTCGCGACAACGTATTCACCGAGGTCAATTGCGCTGCGATTCCGGAGGACTTCATTGAGCCCGAATTATTCGGATATCGGAACTCTGCGGTATCGGGCGACTCAGCCGAGAAGATCGGGACGTTTGAACGCGCCGATGGAGGCACGCTGTTCCTGGACGAAGTCGGGGACATGAGTCTGAAGACTCAATCCAAGGTGCTGCGCACACTGGACGAGCAGCGATTCACGCCGGTCGGGGCTGCTGAGCCGGTCACGGTCGATGTGCGGGTAATCGCCTCCACAAACAAGAATCTCGAAGAAGAGATCGCGAGCGGCAACTTTCGCGAAGATCTCTTCTATCGGCTGAACGTGATTCCCTTTTATGTTCCTCCATTGCGGGAACGGATTGAGGACGTTCCTCTTTTGGTCAAGCACTTCCTCAAAGAATTCTCTGCGCGCTACAGTCGCCGGACCAGGGAAATTGCAGATGACGCCACTGACATTCTTATGAAGTATTCCTGGCCCGGTAATGTGCGCGAACTGCGTAATATGATCGAGCGCATTGTGATCATGAATCCTGGGGCAACAAAGCTGGAGCGGAAGCACCTGCCGCCCCTCGTCTATCGTGACGGTTCGCGCCGCAGCGCCACTCCAGAATTCTCTTCGCTGCAGCAGGCGCGCTCCGCCTATGAGCGCGACTACATTCTGAAGAAGCTCGACGAAAGTAAAGGAAACATCAGCCGCGCAGCAGAGATTCTCGGTTTGGAACGCAGTCATCTTTATCGCAAGATGAAGGCCCTGGGAATTTCCGTGAAGGAATGAATTCTCCAATAGGGCATGATCGCGATGCGAAGGCGCTACTCATTCTTCCACCGATATGCTCCCTCCTGCTGCAGCCCAATATGCGCCAGCACCCGGCAAGCGAACTGCCGAGCCATCTCCTCCAGCGATGCAGGGAGATTATAAAAAGTCGGAATCAGCGGGTACACGGTGGCTCCGCCGTCGGCAGCACGATACATATTCCTGATATGGATCTTGTTCAGCGGCGTCTCGCGCACGCACAGTACCAGTGGACGCCTTTCTTTCAGACAAACGTCGGCGGCACGCTCAATGAGGTTTCCCGCCAAACCATTCGCTACCTGCGCCAGAGTTCCCATACTACAGGGCAAAACGATCATCGCGTCTGTGGGGTACGAACCGCTTGCAACGTTCGCGCCGATGTCGTTGTTTCCTTGCTCTTGAATTTTCTTGCTCTTCATGCCTAACAGCTGGGCTACGAGATCGCTACGTCCATGGATCTTCAGCTCCTCGGCAAACACCCGCAGCGCATTGTCTGACGCGATGAAATTGACGGTGGTAATTCGCGGATCGCCTTCGACTACGCGCAGCAGCTCCCGCGCAAAAATCGCTCCGCTTGCTCCAGTCGCTGCGACGGTGAGGTTTTGAACGGTTTCCGGCATCACGTTGGGCTAAGCGCTCCCGGATCTCTCAGCTTCCCCGCCCTGACGCTGGGAAAAGACGCGCTTGAAAATTGCATCCACGTTGCCGAGCTGGCGCTTCAAATCAAATGCCCGTTCCATCTGCTGCTCGGAGAGTTTGCTGCGAATTTCGGCATCGCTGCGCACCGCGTCGCGAAAGTTGTTGCCGTTCTTCCAGGCCTCCATCGCATGCTTCTGCACCAGGCGATATGCGTCTTCGCGCGACATGCCGGACTCTGCGAGATCGAGGAGGAGCTGTCCGCTGAAAATCAGGCCGCCGCTGCTCTCGAGGTTCTTCAACATGCGATCCGGATAAACCAGGAGTGTGTCGATCAGGCGAGTGGTTTTGTGCAGCAGGTAATCCATGAGAATTGTCGAATCGGGAAGAACAATTCGCTCAACCGACGAATGCGAGATGTCGCGCTCGTGCCACAGTGGGACATTCTCCAGTGCTGCCTGCGCATTCGAGCGCACTACGCGTGCCAGTCCGCTGATCTGTTCGCATGTGATCGGATTGCGCTTGTGCGGCATGGCTGAAGAGCCCTTTTGTTTTTCGCTGAAGTATTCTTCTGCCTCACGCACTTCCGTACGCTGCAAGTGGCGGATCTCGACGGCGATCTTGTCCAAAGTGCTGGCAATTACCGCCAGAGTCGCAATGAAAAAGGCGTGCCGATCGCGCTGAATGACCTGGCTGGAGATCGCGGCTACTTTTAATCCAAGCCGCCCGCAGATTTTTTCTTCCAGTTCGGGAGTTAAGTGCGCAAGCGTCCCTACTGCACCGGAAATCTTTCCCACGCGCATATCTTCAGCTGCGTGCTCAAAGCGTTCGATGTTGCGCTCGATCTCCGAATACCAGTTCGCTAACTTCAATCCAAATGTTGTCGGCTCAGCATGAACGCCGTGCGTTCTTCCAATGATGGGCGTGTTCTGGAATTCAAGTGCGCGCCGCTTGAGGACGGTCTTGAGTGCCTCGAGATCGTTACGGATGATCAGCGAAGCCTCGTGAATCTGGAGGGCCTGTGCCGTGTCGACGACGTCGTTGGAAGTGAGGCCGAAGTGCAGCCAGCGCGACTCTAGTCCGACTTTTTCCGCTACCGCCGTTGTAAATGCAACGACATCGTGCTTGACCTCGGATTCGATGGCCTGGATACGCTCCAGATCGAAGTCGCCGCGTTCGCGAATAGCTTTCGCTGCCGACAGGGGGACCATACCGGCTTCAGCGAGAGTTTCTGTCGCCGCAACCTCCACTTTTAACCATCCTCGAAAGCGGTTCTGTTCGCTCCAAATACGCCCCATTTCGGACCGCGTGTATCTCGCAATCAAGCTTGGAAGTCTCCAACCGCGCCGCTGGCGCGACTTTCTGTCTGTAAGAGCGACAAAGAAGAATAGCCCAGAACCTCAGGTTCGCGCGAACTAGCCCGAAGCACGCTTCGCGGTGCGCTAAACTGGATATTCAGGCGGCGTTAACCGTTCCCGGACTGATGACTCTGGTCGCGGAATCTGACGTCACCCTCGGGCCCATGTCGACGACTCACTCTGCTGCTCGCGCTTCCAGTTTGGCCGATTTCACCACCGACCTTCGGGTAATTCCTCTCTCCATTATCTGCATTGGTATCGGCGTAGTTGGCGCATTTCTGGCTCTGATTCTGCTGAAGCTTATTTATCTTTTCACTAACCTGTTCTTCTTTCATCGCTGGAGCTTCGAATTTAATTCTCCGGCTCAGAACACACTGGGGATTTTCGTGATTCTAGTTCCCATTGTGGGCGGTTTGATCGTTGGCATCATGGCGCGCTTCGGTTCGGAACGCATTCGCGGACACGGAATTCCCGAAGCTATCGAAGCGATTCTGTTGCGCGGAGCAAAAGTGGAACCGCGGGTCGCAGTTTTTAAACCGGTTTCTGCTGCGATCGCTATCGGCTCCGGCGGACCGTTCGGGGCCGAAGGACCAATCATCATGACGGGCGGAGCCGTCGGATCGCTGATTGCGCAGCTCTTCCATATGAGCAGCGCGGAACGCAAAACACTGCTGGTTGCTGGAGCCGCGGCAGGAATGTCGGCAACTTTCGCGGCTCCGATTTCTGCTGTTCTGCTGGCCGTTGAGTTACTGCTGTTTGAATGGGAGCCGCGCAGCCTGATTCCCGTAGCCATGGCAAGCGCCACTGCAGCGGCGGCGAGACACTACTTGCTGGGCCTTGGTCCCTTGTTTCCCATTCCGGAACACCACATTGCCGTGGACGCTGTCGGATTAGCCTCATGCATGCTCGTGGGGCTGCTGGCGGGGCTGCCGGCTGCCGCCCTGAGCTCAGCTATTTACGTGGTGGAGGACGGCTTCGCGCACCTGCCCATCCATTGGATGTGGTGGCCGGCAATTGGCGCCGCGGTGGTAGGAATCGGCGGCTATTTCTTTCCCCAAGCTCTCGGCGTCGATACGACGTCATTGCCTCGCTGCTTGACCATGACCTGACCCTGAAAGCTCTGATTGGCATTTTCCTGGTCAAGGCATTATCTGGTCAGTTTCGCTCCGATCCGGAACTTCTGGCGGCGTTCTCGCTCCGCTCCTGATGATGGGTGGCGCGCTCGGAGGTCTCGAAGCTCGTTTCCTCCCTCACTACGGAACTGGTTTATGGCCTCTGGTCAGCATGGCAGCAGTCCTTGCAGGCGCTCTGGGCGCACCTCTTACAGCAGTGGTCTTCGGCTTCGAGCTCACACATGATCCGGGCGTATTGCTGCCGCTCCTGATTTCTGCGTTAGTGTCGTACGGTCTGGTTGTGCTGACCTTGCCCAGGTCGATCCTCACAGAAAAACTGAGCCGCCGTGGCTATCACCTCTCGCGCGAATACATTGTCGATCCCATGGAGAGCCTCGCGGTCGAAGAAGTGATGCGGACGCAGATCGCCAGACTCATTCCCGGCGCGACCCTCGATCAGCTTCACCAGGCTTTGCAGGTGAATGACAGCCTTGGGGTACAACGACTATTTCCGGTCGAGGACCATAATGGGAAGATGATCGGCGTAATCCCTCGCTGGGATCTCGAGCAGTTCGTTACCGGAAGAAAGGGACCTCGCTCGCAGCGCTGATCATCGAAACTCCCGTCACTGCCTATAGCGACGAGCGCCTGACGACCGCTGTTCAGCGAATGGCTAGCAGTGGGTTCACGAAGCTGCCTGTCGTCAAACGCGAGCATCCTAACGAGGTTGTCTGCATAATCTCCATTTCCGACTTGTTGAAGGCACGAAGTGCAGCACAGGAGACGGAAGAACGTCGCGAACGAGTTCTGCAGTTGAGCGTGCCCCTGCTGTTTCGCGGTCAGGAAGACGAAGATTCGAAGGGGAGTGCGTCTTAGGAAACGCGGCTCTGTAGCGAGGTGGTCTTCTTCAAGTAACGTCGCCCGCGAATCTCATGATCGCCACCGAGTACCATGCGAATGGCTTCGCTATAGGCTACATGCTCCTGTTCCAGGATCCGCTCCGCAAGACTGTGCTCGTCATCGTCGGGCAGCACAGGAACTGAACGTTGCGTGATGATCACGCCATGGTCGAGATTCTCATCAACGAAGTGCACCGTGCATCCGCTGACCTGGACGCCGTATTCAAGTGCCTGGCGCTGCGCCTCGAGTCCGGGGAACGCGGGTAAGAGCGAGGGATGGATGTTCAATACCCGATTGGGAAATGCTTCGAGAAACACCGGCGAGATTAGGCGCATGTATCCCGTGAGGCAGACAAGATCGACTTTGTGCTCGCGCAGACAAGCGACGACCGCGGCATCGTGCTCTGCGCGGGGGAGTCCTTTACTCTGGATTACATGTGCATTGAGCTCGCGCTGCTCGGCAGCTTGCAGGCCCGGAGCATAGGGCATGTTGGAGATCACGACTGCGATCTCAGCGCCGGGGATTTTTCCTGCCGCAATGTTGTCGGCGATGGCGATGAAGTTGGAGCCGCGTCCGGAAAGGAGAATGCCGAGACGTTTCATACTTTTGTTTTTCTTTTGTCATTCCGAACCGCCGCGTTTTGGCGGGAGGAATCCCTACGGGCTGCTACCCTGTTTGCTCGGTCCACTCTTATTAATAGTTATGCTCACAACAAAAAATAGGACGTTTGGCTTGTACCTTACCGTTTAGCAGTTCATAGGGATTCCTCCCGCCACAAATCGGAGGTTCGGAACGACAGGGCGACGCCCACGAAGCAATCAAGAGTAGACAACGCGACGATCGCCTTTAACAATCCGCCCAATCGTATAACCCTTCTCATTGATGCGGTCCAGGATGCTCTGCACACGCTTGAACTTGTTCGGCGGCACGACAAGGATCATGCCAATTCCCATATTAAATGTGCGCATCATCTCCTCCTGATCCACGTTGCCGAGCTTCTGCAGATGTTGAAAGACTGGTAGCACCGGCCACGATCCAAGTTGAATGTTTGCCGCCGCTCCTTTCGGCAAAACCCGAGGCAGGTTCTCGGTGATGCCTCCGCCCGTAATGTGGGCGATGGCTACGACCGCGTCGGACTCAAGCAGGCGGCGCACGATCGGCCAATAGCTCTTGTGCGTACGCATCAACTCTGCGCCTGCCTTGTTCTTAATCTCGCTGACAAACGTTTCCGGAGTGTAGCGCGCAACTTCAAAGAAGAGCTTGCGAGCGAGTGAGTATCCATTCGTATGAAGTCCGTTCGAGGGCAAGCCAAGGATCACGTCGCCCATCTCGACACGCTCGCCTGTAATAATGCGATCGCGTTCGACGACCCCAACGATGAAGCCCGCGATGTCATACTCGCCGTCCGAATAAAATCCGGGCATCTCGGCGGTCTCGCCACCGATCAGCGCGCATCCGTTCTGCCGGCAGGCGTCTGCCAGGCCAGAGACAACTTTCTCCGTCACCTCCGGATCGAGTTTGCCGCTGGCGAAGTAGTCAAGGAAGAAGAGCGGAGCAGCGCCTTGCACCGAAATGTCGTTCACGCAGTGGTTCACAAGATCGGCTCCCACCGTGTGATGCAGGTTCATGTCGAAGGCGACCTTAAGCTTGGTGCCGACGCCATCTGCGCTCGAGACCAGTACGGGATCCTTGTATTTCTGGCCCAGCGAAAACAATCCGCCAAAGCTGCCGATGTCGCTGAGAACGTTCCGATTGAAAGTCTTTTGCGCGAGGTACTTGATGCGCTTCTTGGCGCGATCGGCACGGCTGATGTCTACGCCGGCATCAGAGTAGGTGATAGGACGGCGATTGGTTTTCTGAGCTGAGGATTGGGCCAAGCAGTCGGGTCCTTCTGATGGTTTGCGAGGACGGGAAAGAAAAAGTGTATCACTTGAGGCAGAGAAGCATGCCGGTCCGGCGCCAGCGAATCTGTGTCATGTGACTCACTGATGATGCGTAGAGGCCCACTTGGTGTAGCCAGTTAGGGTCGAGCCATGCCGAACTCGGCGCATCGTAGGACCAGAACACTACCAGCGGCTCGCCGATGACACTCTCTGCCTGTATCGGTCCCCAGTAGCGGCTGTCTTCGGAGTTGTCGCGGTTGTCGCCGAGCACAAACAGCATTCCCGCAGGCACGCGATAGGGTCCGATGTTTTCCTGCCAAGTCCAACGGCGGCTGGGACGCACACGGGCATAACTCTCTCGCCAGCGGATGCCGTTTACATAAAGCACCCCGCCGTGAAGAGCAACAACATCTCCGGCTTCGGCGATTACACGCTTGAGGTAGATCTCGCCCGGTTCAAAAGGGCTACGGAAGGCAACAATTTCCCCAGGGTGTGGAGTACGCAGCTGCGGCAGTCGGAGCTGGGTAAACGGTACCCGCGGACCATAAGGCAACTTAAACATTAGAAGGTGGTCGCCCACGAGCACCGTTCGTTCCATAGAGGCAGTGGGTACCATGCCGAGATCAAGAACGAACGAGAAGATGAAAACGACGGCAATCGCGATCCAAAAGAGCGGTCTTGAGAATCGCACGAACCGCTCGCGAGGCTTCGGTCTCGTTTCAGCGCACGTCGGTGGTGCAGCCGCTACTTGCAGATCCAAAGCTACAGATATGGCGCTCAAAGAAGCTCCAGGAGCTAACGCAATTGTGAGCTGCGCAACAGGAGCTTGGAATAAGGAGTTGTACTTAACTCAGCTGAAAGGGATTCATTGCGGTGGTTACTTGAGTACAGCGGTTGCTGGTTGAAGTCGAGGGTTTGTTTCAGGACTGCCGCGCGAAGGCGCGCGGTGTTCCCTAAGAAGTTCGCTACTTGGAAGGGCTTCGCCGTTCACTCCGCCGTCTGTTTTCTCCCGCGCGTGCGACCGTCCTGCGTTCACCGGATCGGCGCTCACTGATGCGGCGGTCGACCTCGGGCCACGTAAGTTCGGGCATAACCTGGATGCGATCCACCGTGGCGGCAACGCCGTAGCGTCCCTGTGATCTTTGGTCTTCGACGCGATTGACAGTTGCACGGCAGCAGACCCATCTTGCGGCCTCCCCGGTGATTTCCTTGGGCAAGATCATCACGATATCTACCGGGCTGCCTTCGCTCACTTTGGTCGAGCACTCAAGGAAGATGCCGGATTGGCTAAGGTTCTTCGCCTCTGCCGAAATGTTGTTCCCATCGACATGCACCTTAGCAGGAATTTTTAGCTCCTTCCGAGGTGAACTTCGCTTCTCCTGGGCGGTTTCCGGTCCGGGCGTCGCCATGCGTTGAGTCTCCTGTTTTTCGTCTATTGAGAGCTGCCGCAGGATACGCCAGTTTCCTTCTGAAGTACATACAAGCCACAGCTGAGCCGGGACTTAAACGAACCTAGCTACGCACCGGAAGTACCAAAAATCTTCGAAAACTATTTGACAGGGGCGGGTTGAATATTTATACATAAGAATGCATATTCATGCATCATGTCGAAGCTCACGAGGCAGCAATTGATATTGCAGCTGATTGAAAACGGGAACGTAGCAAATCAGGAGGACCTGAGGCGCGGTCTTGCCCGCCAGGGACACCAGGTCACTCAGGCTACGCTCTCGCGCGACATCCATGACCTTGGCATCGTTAAGACCGCGAATGGTTATGTGGTGGCGGCGCAGGCAGCCGGAGAGGCTGGACTTCCCTCCGCCGAGCGGCTGGTTCGGGAGTTTGTGTTGAGCGTCCGTGAGGCGCAGAACCAGCTTGTGCTGAAAACCAGCGTTGGCAGCGCACAGCCGGTGGCGGCGGCGCTTGATGCCGAAGGCTGGGAGGAGATGCTGGGGACGATCGCCGGCGACGACACCATCCTGATCATCTGCGAGAACAAACACCACGCAGAGCGTATGGCCAACCGCATAAGGGAGATGCTTGCTTAGTGAACGCGCAACTCCAAACGGCGGTCGTTGGCGCGACCGGTTATGCCGGATTTGAACTCGCGCGCATTCTCGGACGACATCCCCGGCTTAGCAGACCACTACTGTTCTCTCGCGAGTCTGGAAACTCCGCCGATCTCACTGAGTACTACCCGCACGTGCTCGGCAATGGGCAGCTGCGAGTGCATCCCTTCGATTGGCAGAAGCTGGGCGAAAGCAAAGTCGATCTGCTCTTCCTTGCCACGCCACATGAGACCTCGCGCGAGTGGGCTCCTGAGGCGCTGAAGCGCGGCATGCGCGTGATCGACCTCAGCGGTGCGTGGCGACTCAAGCACGAAGCTCATCGCGCGATCTACGGTTTTCACGATGCTGATCCGAACTTGGCTAACAGCGTGGCCGGCAAAGCCGTGTACGGCTTGCCGGAACTGCGCTCGAAACAGATCTCGGGATCGACGCTGATCGCAAATCCGGGCTGCTATGCCACCTCGATCATCGTCGCACTCGCTCCGCTGGTTGCAGCAGGCGTGATCAATCGCAGTGCCGGAATCGTCTGCGATTCCAAATCGGGAGTTTCGGGCGCAGGCAAGCAGCCAACGGCTACGACTCATTTTGTGGAAGTGGCGGACAATCTTTCCGCATATGGCGTCTTCACACATCGGCATCTGGGAGAAATTCTCGAGCAGCTCAATCTGCAGGACGAGGAACTGACGTTCACGCCGCATCTGCTTCCCATTCCTCGCGGAATCCTTTCCACAATTTATGTGCGGCTCGAGCAAGCGATGACTTCGGCTGAGGTCGGGTCGATTTTTACCAAGTTCTACGCTGGGCGCCCGTGGGTTCGGATCTTCGGCAGCAAGCTGCCGCAGATTCGCTACTCGCTGCACACCAACTACTGCGATCTCGGCTTCAATCTCAGTGCCGATGGCAAACGGCTGGTTGTGGTCTCGTGCCTGGACAACCTCATGAAAGGCGCTGCCGGCCAGGCGGTGCAGAACATGAACGTGATGTTCGGCTTCGACGAAAAGGACGGGCTGAATTGAGAGTCGTAGTAAAGATCGGCGGTGCCGCCCTGGATAACAAGGAGCTCGCGCACAAGTGTGCGCGCGCCATTGTGGACCTTGCCGACAGCAACCATCACCAGGTTGCTGTCGTGCACGGTGGCGGCACGGAGCTTACGCGAACCCTTCATCAGCTGGGCAAGGAAAGCAATTTCATAAACGGTCTACGCGTTACTGATTCGGAAACGCGTGATGTAGCTCTGATGGTTTTGGCCGGTAAGGTGAATAAAGCTCTGGTCGCCGGAATCGCGGCGCTAGGCAAGCCGGCGATTGGGATGTGCGGGGCCGATGGTCTCAGCTTCCGCGCGCGCAAGAAGAAAACAAACGGCTGCGATCTGGGATTTGTAGGAGAAATCTGCTCCGCCGATCCACGCTGGATCGAATCCATTTGGAACGCGGGCGGAATTCCCGTGATCTCCAGCGTCGCACTGGGTACCGACGGTCAGTACTACAACGTGAATGCGGACCAGACTGCTGCCGCTTGCGCCGTCGCATGCCGGGCACATGCACTCATCTTCCTTACTGACGTGCCTGGCGTGAAGAGCGCCGATGGTTCCGTGATCCGCTGGCTGCAGATAAAGCAGATCGAAGACCTCGTAAAGACATCCGTAATCCGCGGCGGCATGCTTCCTAAATTGGAAGCCTGCCAAGAGGCGTTGCGGCGAGGAGTAGGTCGAGTGCGCATTCTTCCGGCAAGCGAAGCTGGGCTGCTCCCGGATTTCTACACGTGCAAGATCGACTGCGGCACCGAGGTGATGGTGGCATGAAACTGACTGAGGCAAAACAGAAAGAAGCGCAGCTTCTGCTGCCTACGTACGATCGCGTTCCGCTGCTGCTCGAGCGCGGCAAAGACGTCTATCTGTACGACGCCGATGGCCGCAAGTATCTCGACTTCATCACTGGCATCGGCGTGAATGCCTTGGGATACGGCGATCGCGCGGTGCTGAAGACGATCGCCAAGCAGTCCGCGCGTTTGATCCACTCTTCAAACCTCTTCTACCACGAGTTCACAACGCCGCTTGCGGAACGGTTGACACGAATTTCGGGGCTCGATCGGGTATTCCTCTCGAACAGCGGCACCGAGGCGTGGGAGGGTGCGCTCAAGATCGCTCGCGCGTACGCGAAGAAGAAAGCTCCCGCCGGATCGGAGCCGAAGTGGCGTGTGCTGGCGATGGAGAACTCTTTCCACGGCCGCACTTATGGATCGCTCTCGACCACAGGCCAGGCAAAGTACCGTGATCCGTACGCGCCTGTTCTTCCTGGCATTGAGTTTGTCACCTTCAATGACGTTGAAGACCTGAAGCAGAAATTCAACGACAGCGTTTGCGCGGTGGCAATCGAGACGGTCCAAGGCGAGGGCGGCATTCAGATCGTCTCGAGCGAATTTCTGGAGACCGCGCGTGCTCTCACCGCGGGTAGTGGCGCGCTGCTCCTGATCGACGAGATCCAGAGCGGGCTAGGGCGCACCGGGCGGTGGTTCGCCTATCAACACTACGGAATCACGCCAGACATCGTCGCCATCGCGAAGCCAATTGCTGGCGGCTTGCCGCTTGGCGCGTTGCTTACCACCAACGAAGCCGCAAGCGCGCTGAAGCCAGGCATGCACGGCACTACGTTCGGCGGTGGTCCGCTAGCGTGTGCAGTTGCTTGCACCGTGATCGATCAGATTGAGACGCGGAAGCTGATCAAGTCCAACCGCGAGTTGGGCAAGTACTTCGTCAAGAAGCTCGAAGCACTTAAGAAAAAGCACAAGTCAATTCGCGACGTGCGCGGTCTGGGCTTGATGGTCGCGGCCGAACTCGATTCCGCCGATCTGGCCAAAGCAGTAGTTCCGGCAATGCTGGAGCGTGGCGCGATCATCAATCGCACGCACGAAACTACGCTGCGCTTTCTGCCCGCATACATCATCATGAAGAAACACATTGATGAAGTAGTGAAATCGTTGGATACAACACTCAAGCAGCTCGAGAAGCACTACATCCAGAAAGAAGCGCCTGTCTCGCCGGAAGGCGAGCTGGTTGCGCAAGGGAGCACACATTGAGCACTCGATCCGTAACCCAGGTTCCAGTAAGCCCGATGCCACAGATGCAGTCGTGGTGTGAGGACCTGATCTCCATCAACGATCTCGGTCCGTCGGGAATCAGCTCCGTACTTGATCTTGCCGCATTGCTCAAGGCTCGCCCCGTAGATTTTCGCGGAGCACTTGCGGGCAAGCAGCTAGTGATGTTCTTCGAAAAGCCCTCGTTGCGAACGCGGCTTACTTTCGAGGCTGGTATCACCAGCATGGGCGGACACGCGTTCTTTGTCGACCAGACCGCCTCGCGCATCGACGCGCGCGAAAAGCTTAGCGACATCGCTCACAACCTCGAGCGCTGGGTCGATGGCGTAGTACTGCGCACCTTCGCTCACGCGACAGTAACGGGAATGGCGGAGCACGCGAGCATTCCTGTGATCAATGCGCTCAGCGAGCTCGAACATCCCTGCCAGGCGCTGGCTGACTACCTGACGCTTCAGGAAAATTTCGGCGACCTGCGCAACGTAACCCTCGCTTACGTAGGTGACGGTAATAATGTGGCGCACTCGTTGATGCTGGCTGCAGCATGCCTGGGAAGCACGATCAGAGTGGCTACTCCCGAGGGCTACGGTCCAAAGCTGGAAATCATAAAGCAGTCGAAGAAAATTGCGGCCACAACCGGGGCGACCGTCCAGGTTCTCACCGATGTGCAGAAAGCGGCGAATGGTGCCGACGTGATCTACACGGACGTGTGGGCGAGCATGGGCCAGGAAAACGAGGCGGCGTCCCGCAAACAGATATTCGGCGGCTATCAGGTGAACGACAAGCTCTTCGCCCAAGCCGCTCCGCACGCGATCTTCATGCATTGCTTGCCCGCGCATCGCGGAGAAGAAGTTACCGATGCGGTGATCGATTCACCTCGTTCCGTAGTCTTCGACCAGGCCGAGAACCGGCTGCATGTACAAAAAGCCATCATGCTGATGCTGCTCGGCGGAAACGCGCCGCGCATTTCTGCGGGCCAGAAGAAACCAAGGAGAATTCATGCCTGAGAAAGTTGTACTCGCTTATTCCGGAGGACTCGACACCTCCATCATCATTCCCTGGCTCAAGGAGAACTACTCCTGCGACGTGATCGCCATGGTGGCAGATGTAGGACAGGGCGAAGATTTAGATTCAGTGGTCGTCAAGGCGTACAAGACTGGCGCCTCGAAAGTTGTCGTGCGCGATATGCGTGAGGAGTTCCTCACCGAGTATGTCTTTGCGGCGATCGCGGCCGGCGCGGTGTATGAGCACAAGTACCTGCTGGGTACGTCGCTCGCCCGACCAGTGATTGCTAAGCACCAGGTGGAAGTTGCGCTCCAAGAAAAGGCGACCGCGGTTGCGCATGGCTGTACTGGCAAGGGCAATGACCAAGTACGCTTTGAGCATGCATACCAGGCGCTCGCCCCGCAGCTAAAGGTCATCGCTCCGTGGCGTGAATGGAACCTGAAGTCGCGTGAAGACTGTCTCGCGTATGCCGAAAGCCGCGGAATCCCGGTAGCCGCCAGTCGCGAGAAGATCCATAGCCGCGATCGCAACCTGCTGCACATCAGTCATGAAGGCGGCGAACTCGAAGATCCAGCCAATGCACCACTTGAGACGACATGGCAGTGGACAAATGCTCCGCAGGCGGCGCCTGACAAGGCAGAACTGGTGGAGATCGGATTCGCGCATGGTGTGCCCGTTTCCGTAAATGGGAAGAGCATGACTCCGGTCGCGCTGCTTGAGAAGCTGAACGACATAGCTGCCCGTAACGCCGTGGGGCGCGTGGATCTGGTCGAGAATCGCTTCGTGGGCATCAAGTCGCGGGGATGTTATGAGACCCCTGGCGGCACGCTCCTGCTCACCGCTCATCGCGAACTCGAAGCCTTGTGCCTCGATCGCGATCTGATGCACTTCAAACAGCATCTCGCGCTTAAATACGCGGAACTCGTTTACTTCGGACTTTGGTTCACACCGTTGCGCGAATCGCTCGATGCTTTCGTTAGCAGCACGCAGAAGGAAGTCACCGGTACGGTAGGCCTTAGCCTCTATAAGGGCAATGTCTCCGTCACCGCGCGCACGTCGGAGTACTCGCTCTACAGAACTGATCTGTCGTCGTTCACCATGGGCGAAAGCTACGACCAGAAGGACGCCGCCGGCTTCATCCGCATTCTCGGACTACCTGCGCGTTCACGCGCCATCCTGCGCAAAGCTACTCCTGAAGAGGAGGCTGTGTCGGCGTGAAGATGTGGTCGGGCCGGTTCCGCCGGCCGCTGAATCCGGAATTCGAGCAGTGGCAGCGGTCGTTTCCTTTTGACAAACGACTTCTGCCGCAGGAGATGGCTGCCAGCAGCGCACACGCTCGTGCGCTTGCCGGAGTGGGCGTGCTCTCCGCAGCGGAGCTGAAGTCGCTGCTCGACGCCCTTGCCCATGTGAAGCATGCGGTTGAGAGCGATCGACGATTTCTCGAAGACAGCGAAGCCGAGGACGTTCACCATTTCCTCGAGCGCAGGCTGGTTGAACTCGCCGGGGATGTTGGCCTGAAACTGCATGCAGGCCGCAGCCGCAATGAGCAGATCGCTACCGATCTGCGCTTGTTTGTGCGTGACGCGATCGATCAGCTTGGTATGAAGCTCGTCGAATTCGTGGATGCAATCCTCGATAAAGCCAAGGCTGCCGGACAATCGGCGATGCCGGCACACACGCATCTGCAAGCCGCGGAGCCAGTGCTGGTCGCGCACTGGCTGCTCACATACGCGGAGATGCTGCTGCGCGATCACTCGCGTTTGCAGGATTGTCGCGAGCGGTTGAACTTCTGTCCTTTGGGATCCGGAGCAGTCGCCGGAGCCACGCTGCCTTTGGATCGGCAGGCGATGGCTGCAGAACTCGGTTTCACCGGTCCTACGGCTAATAGCATTGACGCGACTAGTGATCGTGACTTTGCGATTGAGTTCGTACAGTCCGCTTCATTGCTCGGCATCCACCTGAGCCGGTGGGCGGAAGAGATGATCCTCTTCTCCACACGTGAGTTCGGATTCGTGCGACTTCCCGAAACGTACTCCACCGGCAGCAGCGCAATGCCGCAGAAGATGAATCCCGATGCGCTGGAGCTAATCCGCGGCAAATCGGGAAGGCTTGCCGGAGCGGCAACTTCATTGTTGATGACCGTAAAAGGCCTGCCTCTTGCCTACAACAAAGATCTGCAGGAGACGCAGGAGCCGGTGTTCGATGCGGCCGATACATCGCTGCAATGCGTACAGACTGCGATCGGCTTCTTGCGCGACTGCGACTTCGACTTCGCTCGCATGGGCACTGCTGCCGAGTGTGGCTTTATGAATGCTATGTCCGCTGCAACATATCTTGCAGCGAAGGGCGTTCCCTTCCGCACAGCCCACGAGTGCAGCGGCAAGGCCGTGAGCTTCTGCCTCGATCGTGGCTGTGAGTTGGCTGATTTGAGTTTGGAGGATTTGAAGCAGTTCAATCCGGCGTTTGACCGCGATTTTTATTCCGCGATCACGCTGGAAGCTGTCCTTGGTTGTCATGATGTTCCAGGCGGTACCGCTCCCGCACAGGTGCGAGCGGCTCTTGAAAATCTCGAACAGCGCGTTCGCGCGCTCCAGGAGGCACTCCATGCTCACGCGTAGAGCCATCCTGCCGGACGTTGAGCAGATCCACAAACTCATCGGCGAATATTCACCCGATGGCACGCTGCTGCCGCGCACACTCGCGGAATTGTCGGAGAATGTGCGCGACTTCGTCGTAGTCGAAAACGAGAACGAGATCATCGGCTGCGGCGCGCTGCACTTCTATGGACGGCATTTGACTGAAATCCGCTCCATCGCCGTTCACCCGACGCACAAGGGCAAAGGGGCCGGCCGCGTTCTGATCGACGCGCTGCTCAAAGAGGCTGAACATCACAAGATCACGTGTGTGTGTCTGTTTACGCGGATTCCAGACTTCTTTGCGAAGTTCGGATTTGAATTCGCCAGTCGCGAGGTGCTGCCGGACAAGATCTATAAAGATTGTCTGAAATGCCCGCGCCTGCACGCTTGCGATGAAGTCGCAATGTACCGTGGCTCGTTGCCCAAGGTGACGCCGGTGAAGCTGGAGGATATCCAGGTTCCGTTGTCCGCCTTGCGAGCTTAGGCAGTACCGTCGGCCGCCGGTACTCAGCGGACACGCGAACCCCGCAGCGAGGCGCGCGGCAGCCGCGCTGATTCGCCAAGCAGGATTGACGGTCGAGGAATTCCAGGGACTACTCTAGCCGCGCTTCTTTCGAAGCTTTCGGCTTGGCCGGCGGGGCTCCAGTCAGTTTGTTTTTCAGTGCCTCGCGCTTCTCACGCATCTTCACAACCTGCTTGTGCCTGCGATTGTCGCGGGACTTGTCGCCATTGATTAAAGACATTCTGAGCTCCTTTTCTATGTCTACATTGTATTCATCCTGGACTGCGACCGACCGAGGGCGGCCGGAACCACGTTGTCCGTGGGTCTTCTTTCATCGTTCTACCGCATACATGTAATCTTCGCGTGTTTGGGCGAATGATTGCGCGACCTTAAGAAAGGCTTTCGCTGCGTGCGAGAGCTTTGAGCGTTTGCGATAGACGATTCGAAGTTTGCGTTCAAACTGCAGCTCGGGCACAGGAATGCTGACCAGTTTGGGCCCAAGTTCTTCCTGTACGGAAATGCGCGGCAGCAGAGCTACGCCATTTCCCATGGCGACGAACTTCTTGATCGACTCGATCGTCGGAAGCTCCACGTTCATGTTAAGCGGCGTCTTTGATCGGCGAAAAGCGTCGATGACCTTTAATCGATACGGGGATTGCACGTTATGAGCGATGAACACCTCGGCGCCGAGTTGTTGGATTTTTACGCGCGATTGTCCGCTAAGGGGATGCTTGCGATGAACGATGAACGTCAGCTGGTCGCTGTAAACGCAGATCGACTGCAAGTCCAGAGAATTTGGGCGGAAGGAAATCACGCCCAATTCGGCGTTGTGATTCAGCAGATCGTCCGGAATACGGCTGGCTAAGGAACGCAGGACGGTGATTTTGATCGTCGGATACAGTCTACGAAACTCATCGAGCACGGGCAGCAAATACAGGCATGTGAACTCGTTGGCCGCGATGCTCAGCTTACCGCGATAGAGCTGGCGCAGCTCCGTAAGTGCTCCCTCGGCCTCCGTCCGCAGGTTCACCATTTTCTGCGCGTATTCGTAAACTACTCTGCCGGCATCGGTGAGCGTGCCATCACGGGAAGACCGATCCAGGAGCGGCTCCCCTAGATGCTCCTCCAGCTTGCGAATGGTTTGGCTGATGGCGGGCTGGCTGCGATGGAGTTTCTGGGCAGCCCGTGAGAAGCTACCTTCCTGCACTACAGCCATGAACGTCTGGAGTTGAAAAAGGTCCATTTCCGCTGCTGAGCGAAACTTATAGAGCCATAAGCAAAAGATATATTAGCACTCTACCTTATGATTCCATAACAATTATAAGCTTGGATTATAGGCGAGCGGAGCTTGAAAATGGTTGTTTCCCTTAGATCATAGAGGAGAGCCATGGAACGAATCACGATCTTCGACACCACCCTACGCGACGGTGAGCAGTCTCCCGGATGCAGTATGAACATCAGCGAAAAGCTGCGCCTGGCGCAGACGCTCGATGCACTTGGAGTCGACGTGATTGAGGCTGGCTTTCCGATTGCCTCCCACGGAGACTTCGCGGCTGTTGAGTTGATTGCCCGAGACATTCGGAGACCAGGCATTGCGGCGTTAGCTCGCTGCAAGCGTGAGGACGTGGAGCGCGCATGGGAGGCGGTTCGGGACGCCGAGCGTCCCCGTATCCACACATTCCTGGCTACCTCCGACATTCATCTCGAATACAAGCTGAAGATCACGCGTGCCGAGGCGCTTCAGCAGGCTCGCGAAGTGGTGTCGCTCGCCAAGTCGCATTGCGATGACATCGAGTTTTCTCCGGAAGATGCCACCCGGTCAGACTTTGACTTTCTTTGCGAGGTTTTGGAGGCCGCGATCGAGGCTGGAGCTACGACGTTGAACATTCCCGATACGGTCGGGTACACGCTGCCGGCAGAGTACGGCGCCCTCATCGCGAACCTCTGCAAGAAAGTGCGCAACATCGATAAGGCGGTAGTCTCTGTGCACTGCCACGACGACCTGGGACTCGCGGTGGCCAATACTCTGGCTGGCGTTGACGCTGGCGCACGCCAGGTGGAGTGCACGATCAACGGCATCGGCGAGCGCGCAGGCAATGCAGCTCTCGAAGAAATCGCGATGGTGATGCGAGTTCGCAGCGATCGTCTGCAGTACCAAACCGGCATCGAAACAAAACTGCTTTACGCGGCCAGTCGGCAGTTGGCGGGAATGATCAGTTTCGGGCCACAGCCAAACAAGCCGGTGGTTGGCGAAAATGCGTTTGCGCACGCCGCCGGCATTCACCAGCATGGCATGCTCTCGAATCCACTCTGCTACGAAATCATGACTCCTGAATCCGTTGGCGCTCCGGGAACAAAGCTCGTTTTGGGAAAACACTCCGGCCGTCATGCATTGCAGGCTCGGTATACCGAGCTTGGATATCAGCTGAGCCCGAGTGAACTGCAGGAGACTTACACAAGGTTCATCGACTTGGCAGATCGCAAGAAGAACGTTTATGACCAGGATCTGGTTTCCCTGCTGCCGATCGAGCGTCGTTCCAGCCGCGCGGCTGCCACTGCCCCCGATGTCGGCGCGCCAAGTTTCAGATAATAGGTCGAGGCAAAAAAAATGCGGCTTAAAGTTGCGATTTTGCCCGGTGATGGCATTGGGCCTGAGGTGATGAAGGTAGCCACAAAAGTACTTCGCACCCTGGCCGATATCAGCGGATTCGAGCTTCAGGCCCAGGAATATCCAATTGGTGGCGCGGCGCTGGACGTAACCGGATTTCCGCTTCCCAAGACGACACTCGATGCCTGCTTAGAGAGCGATGCCGTTCTACTCGGCGCCGTCGGATCATCAAAATTCGATTCCCTCCCCCAGAACCGCCGTCCCGAAGCGGGACTGCTTCAACTGCGCATCGCGCTCGGCGGATTCGCGAATTTGCGACCCGCAGTGGCATACAGCTCTCTCACTGAATGTTCTCCATTGCGCGCAGCGATCGTTGCAGACGCCAATATTCTTTTCGTCCGAGAACTGCTCGGTGGACTCTATTTCGGCGAACCTCGCGGTATCGACGCTGCCACTCACTCCGCATTCAACACCATGCGCTATAGCGAATCTGAGATTGAGCGCGTCGCGCGGGTGGCGTTCGAGCAAGCTCGGCAGCGGAAGTCCAAGGTCACATCCGTTGACAAGGCGAACGTACTTGAGACTTCGCAGCTATGGCGTAGCGTGGTAACCCGTGTCGCTCAGTCTTATCCGGATGTAGCGCTCGAACACATTTATGTCGACGCATTTGCCATGCACCTGGTAACGAATCCTCAGCGCTTCGACGTGGTTCTCACAGAGAACCTGTTTGGCGACATTCTTTCGGACGAAGCGGCCGCGATCACAGGCTCTCTGGGCATGCTGCCGTCGGCCACCGTGGGCGGCGCGGTGAATCTTTATGAGCCGGTGCACGGCTCAGCGCCCGACATCGCGGGACGAAATCTTGCAAACCCACTGGGCGCGATTGCGTCAGCAGCAATGATGTTGCGTTATACCGCGACTCTACATCGCGAAGCCGACGAGATGGAAGCTGCCACTCGCAGTGTGCTCGCGCAGGGATACAGAACCGCGGACATTCATCGCTCGCCGAGCGAACAGCAGGTTTCGACCACGGAGATGGGAAGCCTCGTCGAAGAGGCGCTTACGGCAGCGATCATCCGACGGCAAGCGTACCACGCGGTATGAGTGATGGAGATGTTGGCTAAGACACTTTTCGAAAAGCTTTGGGAGCAGCACATCGTCCACCAGGATCCTGACGGACGCGCGCTCCTCTATATCGATCTGCATCTCGTGCATGAGGTCACATCACCGCAGGCGTTCGAGGGGCTGCGCCTTAACAACCTTCGCGTGCGCCGCCCCGACCTAACCATAGCGACGGTTGACCACAACGTTCCCACGACTCCGAATCGCCACATCATTTCCGATCCGATCGCCGCACAGCAGATCGAGACTCTGCGCCGAAATTGTCATGACTTTGGCGTGCAGCTGTTCGATATCGATTCATCAGAGCAGGGCATTGTGCACGTAATTGGTCCGGAGCTTGGGCTTACACAGCCGGGAAAGACGATCGTCTGCGGAGATAGCCACACGAGCACACACGGAGCGTTCGGGGCGCTCGCATTCGGTATCGGAACGTCTGAAGTCGAACACGTACTTGCCTCTCAGTGCCTGTGGCAGAAGAAGCCGAAGACGATGCAGATCGTCGTCGATGGCGCGCTACCGCTGGGCGCCACGGCGAAGGACATTGCTCTTGGAATCATCGGCCGCATTGGCTCCGACGGAGCGACCGGATACGCAATCGAATATCGCGGCGCTGCCATTCGCGCTCTCAGCATGGAAGGCCGGATGACGGTCTGCAACATGAGCATCGAGGCTGGCGCCCGCGCCGGGATGATTGCGCCCGACGAAACTACATTCCGCTATGTTTGCGGACGCCGCTTTGCGCCCAAGAATTTCGAGAAGGCGCTCGCACATTGGCAGACGCTCCAGTCGGACGATGAGGCGCGTTTTGATGCGACCGTCAGAATCAACGCCGCCGATCTCGAGCCTTACGTTACCTGGGGTACCAATCCAGGAATGGTAGTTCCCATTAGCGGCCGAGTTCCCGACCCGAGCTCGGCGGCTTCGGAGACGGAACGCGCGGCTGCCGCTCGCGCTTTGGAGTACATGGATCTGAAGCCTGGAAGCGCGATCGAGGACATCGCGATTGATCGCGTTTTTATCGGCTCGTGCACGAACGCTCGCATTGAGGATCTGCGTGCTACGGCTGAGCTTGTCCGTGGATATCACGTGCATCCAGGAGTGCGCGCAATGGTGGTGCCGGGATCGCAGCAAGTGAAGCATGCGGCCGAGGCGGAGGGACTGGATCGCATCTTCCGCGCTGCCGGCTTCGATTGGCGCGAATCTGGATGCTCGATGTGTCTCGGAATGAATCCGGACATACTGCAGCCGGGAGAGCGCTGCGCATCCACCTCCAATCGTAACTTTGAAGGTCGGCAGGGCCGTGGTGGACGCACTCATCTGGTCAGCCCGCCAATGGCAGCCGCAGCAGCCATTACTGGGCACTTCACCGATGTCCGTAAATGGCGTTTCAAAGAGGCGCAATCCGCATGAGGCCTTTCCGCGAACATACCGGCATCGTGGCGCCGCTCGATCGCAGCAGCATCGATACGGACCAGATCATCCCCAAGCAGTTCCTGAAACGAATCGAGCGTACTGGTTACGGAGAGTTCCTCTTCTTCGACTGGCGTTACACCGGCGATGGCGAGCCGCGAGCGGATTTCGTATTGAATCAGCCTCAGTTCGCCGGAGCTTCAATCCTGATCGCAGGGAAAAATTTCGGATGTGGATCGTCACGCGAACATGCTGCGTGGGCTCTATCGGACTACGGTTTTCGCGTGATTATCGCGCCCAGTTTCGCTGATATTTTCGCGACCAACGCCGGCAACAATGGATTGCTGCTTGTGAGGCTCCCCGAGCAACAAATCTCTACATTGCTCGATCACGCTGGGCAAATTCCTTGTTACAAACTGCATGTTTCGTTACTAGACAAGAGGGTTCAAGACGACCAGGGCTTCGGAGCACGCTTCGATATCGACGAGTTCCGTCGCACCTGCCTGCTCGAGGGACTTGATGAGATTGGACTCACTTTGAAACACGAATCCGAAGTCGCTGCCTATGAGAGTCGGATCGCCAACCGGGCCTGGTAACCCGAGCATCACTCTCATCCGAGGTAGAGACCCGGCATGTTGCGCCTCGACTGGCTAACTACTGCACGGTCAGCGTTCCGGTACCTGTGATTCCGTTGGCCGTGGCTGTAATCGTTGTCGTCCCGCTCGCCGCATTAGTAATGATCCCCGTATTGGCGGTAATGGGGATATTTGGGTTTGAAGAGGTCCACGTAGCATTGACTGTCTGCCCGGAGCTGTCCTGTGCCCGGAACGTAAGAGTGGAGCCGACAGATGCTGTAAACGAGGTGCCAGAAGTCGAAGTACAACCGGCGGTACATGAAATTGTGAGATTGCCTCCACCGCCCGTAGTTACAGTGAGAGTGGTGCTGCCACTTTGTCCACTTTGGCTTGCCGTGATGGTTGTAGTTCCTGTCTTGATGGCACTCGCGAGGCCCGAGCTGTTGATCGTCGCGACGGTGGCATCGGAGGAACCCCAACTAGCTGATGACGAGATGTCTTTGCTAGTGCCATCGCCGAAGCTGCCTATCGCAGTGAACTGCTGCGTTTTGGTCAATTGTAAGGAAGCATTTGAAGGCGTAACCGAAATGGCGACCAAACTATTCGCATCCGGAAAGAATTTCCCACAGCTCACAGCGAACGCTGCCAAGAGAAGCAACGACACTAGCGTCCAGCGGTGTGTTTTAAATGATGCCAGGCTTGAACGCCTATTGCTCGATGGACCCTTCGACATGCGATGTACGGCCTCCTCGGCGATTGAACGAAGCTTCCCGCATTAGATGCACAAAAAGTTGCGTAGCTTCGTACCATCGAACCCTAACCGACCGACGCACGCAACTCAGACACGCTCTCCGCGACTTCCAAGGCGTCCGCCAGATCGGCAATCAGATCTTCCGCATCCTCGATTCCAACCGACAGGCGAATCAAGTCCTGCGGCAACCGCCGTTCGGCTGCAACCTGCGGCGGCACGCTTGCGTGTGACATCCGTCCCGGTAAGCTTACAGATGATTGTAGCCCCCCGAAGCTCACCGTAATGGGAAAGAGTTTGAGGGATTCCACGATCTGCCGCGAGAGGCCGAGCGAACCGGTTTCGAAGCTGACCACCGCACCATTTCCGCGAGCCTGAGCAGAGTGGAGGCTGAAATTCTTCTTGTCCAGCAACGATGGGTAATATGTCTGCCGGACGGCGGAGTGGTTGGAAAGAAAATCGGCGATGCGCTCGGCGTTTTCTTGTTGGCGCTCGACTCGGAGAGCCAGCGTCTTGATTCCTCGCAAGAGCAAGTAGGAATCAAATGGTCCGAGTACGGCTCCCTCCCCGTTTTGGATCAGGTAAAACTCTTCCGCGAGTTGCGGATCGCGCACGATCACCGCTCCCGCAACGACATCGCTATGTCCGCAAAGAAATTTTGTAGCGGAGTGGATCACGATGTCTGCGCCAAGTGTCAGCGGGTTCTGCAAGTAGGGCGACAGCATCGTGTTGTCGACGCACAGAAGCGCATCGTTCTCGTGAGCCAGCTTGGCCACAGCTGCGATATCCACAACTTTTAACAGTGGGTTTGTTGGTGTTTCGATGTGAATGAGCCGAGTACGCTGGCTGCATGCACGGGCAAAATCTTCCACCCCCGATCCATGAACATAGCGGACAGTGACTTGCGATCGCTTCAGGATCTTGGAGAAGAGTCGACAGGTTCCGCCATAGACATCATCGATGACGACAATCTCATCGCCGGGCTTGAGCAACCTGGTGACTGCAGTGAGCGCTGCCAATCCGCTGGCGAATGCGAATGCTCGGATGCCACGCTCCAGCTCTGCAAGCTGCTGTTCCAGAACGGTACGCGTTGGATTGCCACTGCGCGAATAATCGTATTCGCTGAACCCAAGCGCTCCCTCCTGCTCGAAGGTCGCAGTCTGATAGATGGGGGTCGAAATTGCCCGATGTGGATCACCAGGACAGCCATTCGCTTGAACAATTTTGGTATCGATTTTCATGACGCCACGCTCGCGATATATGCAGTGCTGCTACAAGCCTCGGCTTTGCCGAGTGCCTGCTCGAGATCGGCGATGATGTCTGCCGGATCTTCAAGCCCGACAGAAAGCCGAATCAATCCGTCAGGGATGCCGAGCGCTTCACGCGTCTCTGGGGGAATGTCCGCGTGAGTCATGCTCGCCGGATGTGTAATAAGTGTTTCCGCCGCTCCCAGGTTTTCTGCCAATGCACAGAGCTTGACTGACTTCATCAGCTCCAGGGCTGCGGGAGTTGCGCCTGTCACTTCAAACGAGAGCATTCCTCCGTGAGCGCCATGCTGGCGACATGCCAAGTCGTATTGTGGGAACGACGCCAATCCGGGATAAAACACTCGCGAGACGGTTGGATGTTTCTCCAGCCAGCTCGCCACCGCCAAAGCGTTATCAGAGTGCCGCTCAAGACGCATGCTGAGCGTCTTCAGCCCGCGTAACGTAAGCCAGGACTCGAGCGGAGATTGAATGCAGCCGATCGTTTTACGTACCAGTCGAAAGCGCTCCAGGATCGCTTCGTCTTTGGTCGCGAGCGACCCGCCTACTGTGGCATTGTGGCCTTCGATGTACTTGGTCGTCGAGAGCACGCTGATGTCAGCCCCAAGCTCAAACACTGGCTGAAGCGCCGCCGTCAGAAATGTATTATCGACCGCAAGCAGCACGCCCGCTTTGCGGGTCACGCGCGAAACCGCAGCAATGTCCGTGAGCTTAAGCGTCGGGTTTGCAGGCGTCTCAATGAAGATCAATTTGGTGCGCGGCTCAATTGCCTCAGAGACGGCACCGATGTCAGATGTATCCACAAAGCTTGCGCGTACGCCCACGCCCTCAAGCACCTGGCGAAACAGGCGAACGGTCCCGCCATAAACTACCTCAGAGATGATGGCGTGGTCGTCCTGTTTCAGGATCGACAGGAACAGCGTCGTAATCGCGGCCATTCCGGTTGAAAAACATAAAGTTGGCGCACCCTCGAGAGATCCCAGCACGTCCTCGAGTGCCGAAACGGTGGGATTCGCCGCCCGGGAGTAAGTAAACCCCTTGTGCACGCCAACAGCTTCCTGCACGTAGGTCGTCGTCTGATAAATGGGTGTGAGAATGGCCCCGGTGGCGGGATCGGGCGAAAGATTGCCGTGAATAGTACGGGTATGAATACCGCGGGTATGCGAAGACATTTGAATCCTCCTGCGTGAGCTGAATTTAGGCTGAAAATACGAAGACCGCCGGGAACCCCAGGCGGCCGTTCACGATCAGGAAGATTTGTTACTCGACTCTCAAGCTCCCGATGTGGACAGTACACCGCCCGGGGTGCACATGGCCATATACATTCGGGTCCGATTGAGAGGAGTCATTGACTTAGCCCGCTGGTAACGGGATTAGGTGATTCTACACATAGGGCTGAGTCTGTCAACGGCGATATTCCTCTTGTGGACACTGCAGGCGCACGGCTACGATTGCCGCGCCTTTACACTGGTTCTGATCCGGAAAGCATCCGCCCTCGCTCTCACGATATGAAACTCAGCCCTTCTCTCTTCAAAAGCACGATCGTAGCCGCGCTTGGCGGCCTCCTGTTCGGATTTGATACTGCAGTAATCTCAGGCACCACGCGCGGACTCACGGATCAATATCACCTCTCACCCAAGTCTCTGGGGATCACCGTTGCCAGTGCCTTGGTGGGCACGCTGATCGGCGCGGCTGTCGCTGCAATCCCTGGGGATCGCTATGGGCGCCGAGATAGTTTGCGCGTCATGGCGATTCTTTACCTCATCTCGGCGCTCGGTTGCGCCTTTGCCTGGAACTGGCCGGCGCTGGTTCTTTTCCGATTTGTCGGAGGGCTGGGAATTGGAGGTTCTTCAGTCCTAGGCCCTATGTACATCGCCGAGATCGCGCCAGCAGCATGGCGCGGACGATTGGTGGGATTCTTTCAGTTCAACGTGGTGTTCGGAATCCTGCTGGCGTATTTGTCGAATTACCTTCTCAGCATGGTTGGTTTTGGCACCGCTGAATGGCGCTGGGAGCTAGGCGTAACTGCAATTCCAGCGTTCCTGTTTTTCCTGATGCTATTTGGAATTCCTCGCAGCCCGCGCTGGCTCGCGGAAGTCGACAGAGCTGATGAGGCGCGCGCCGTGTTGCAGCTAATTGGCGAAGAGAACTATGAACAGCGCTTGCGGGAGATCGTCGATTCCATCGCCCAGGCGAAGGCTCTGGGTAAGGAAGCTCTCTTCCAAAGGCGCTACGCTCTGCCTGTGTTTCTAGCAATCTCGATCGGTGCTTTCAACCAACTCTCCGGCATCAACGCCATTCTCTACTACCTGAATGACGTCTTTGCCCGCGCCGGCTTCGGCAAAGTGTCCGGAAATTTGCAGGCAGTCGCGATCGGTGCAACGAACCTTGCCTTCACCATGATTGCAATGTCACTGATCGACAAGATCGGACGCAAAACTCTGCTGTTGATAGGCTCGGTGGGTACGATGCTTTGTCTTGCCGGAGTTTCGGCGGTTTTCGCAACTCATCGTCATGAAGAGTTTCTGGTTTGGCTGCTCATCGGCTACATCGCTTTCTTCGCCGTCTCGCAGGGGGCGGTCATTTGGGTTTATATTAGTGAGATCTTTCCCAATGTGGTACGCGCCAAAGGACAAAGCCTGGGGAGCTCCACGCATTGGGCGATGAATGCTCTCATCTCCCTTATCTTCCCTCTTCTAGCAGCGCGGTCCGGAGCTTACCCGTTTATGTTCTTTTGCCTGATGATGGTCGCGCAATTCTTTGTTGTCCTCTTCACTTACCCGGAGACAAAAGGAATCACGCTCGAGGACATGCAGAAGCGGCTTGAAGGTTCGAGGGTCGCAGCACACTTGTGAGAATTTTCAGAAGGATCGACAAGAACAGCTGCCAGAGAAGGGCAACTATCAGTTCTCCCCAACAAAGAAGCCTGCAGGTACTAGGTTTTTCGCCCGATTGGAAGGCATGCAGGGCTTGCTAGACTCGATTTTGATGATCGCGGATTTCACCAATCTGGTTCTCGGACTGCTTGTGGCGCTCTTCCATCGGCCGATTGCGAATTTCATTCTGGAACGCGAGCATTCCCTGGACGCCTTCTTTCGTCGCCAGGGCGTACATTTCCCAGAACCTCCTAGCCAGGCGACGGCCCACAACATTTATTTCTGTCTGGGCTTGTTTATGTCGCTTTTTTCCATCGCTCACATCTGGTTGAGCTTGTAGCCCTCGGAACCGCCCAGGAGTGTCGCTTACTTCCTGCGGATAGCGCACGTCTGCGAGAGCACATCTGTCTTGAAGACGCGAAACGCTCGAACGGAATGAGACTGTGCAGAAGAGTTCTTAGGGTACCCATTAGCGGCTGACGTGCCATCGCCAATCGGGGGATGAGTATCCACGAATGCGCCTGTGACTCTAACAAACCGCCCGATACGTGAACTCAAATCTTCGGCACTTTCGAGTTTCACTTTGGCGCTACGTTGCGTTTGAAGAAAATACGTGCCGCTCTCGTCCTGTGTTAGACACCCCTTCATGGAGCGCTCACCTCCGGGGGCAACACCGCGGTGGGACTTAGACGATGCAGAAGAAGCGGAACCGCCTGGCGACGTAGCTTGGCCAGCCGAACTAACCACGAGCAGAATCACGAACAGGAATGCCCTACTCACTGATGAAACTTTCTCCAAGAATCAACATATTGGAGCAATCAAGCCCTGTCCAATCTCGAAATAGAAAAGCCTCGTCTTCGGACAAGGCTTTGTTTCCCGCTTATTGCTAAATGACTAATTGCCGATCCCTACAGCATCTCAGAACCACACTGCATGGCAAAAACGCGACTTGCTTCCTGCATTGCTTTACGCAGTTCTGCTCCGTGTGCCTTTAATTGGACAGACAGCAGCTTCATGGACCCGGAGATACTCCGGTTGAGATTACTGCGATTATCGATCAGCTCTCGGTGAAGTTTTTCCATGGCTTTTCGCATAGCGCGATTGATTTCGGAGCCATCGATGAGCACATCGCTCGTGGTGAGTTCTCCATCGTCGATGAGCGGCTCCACTCTCTCGAGAGCCTCAGCCGCGGATGCAATCGCTAGTTCTGCTTCCGGCAATCCCTCGGGTGTCAGTGCCGAGCTGTCTGATCCTCGACGCGCGGGTACTGACATGGAGAGCGTCTGCTCCTTTTTATCGCGAACAATGACTATTGATATTTTGCCGTTCTTGCCGGTACGCAAAGCCTCACGCCAATCCGAATTATCAGAGATCTTCTGATCGCCGACTTTTATGATGACATCGCCAGCGCGCAGACCCGCAGTGTCGGCGGTACTACCCTTCTGCACCGAGCGCACCAGCAAGCCCTCACCGTTTTTCACGCCAAAGTAGTCGCCGAGTTGCGGCGTCAAACTCTCGAGAGTTACGCCGGCGGTGGAACGAATCCGAGTGTAGCTTTGGTCCGTCCACGCGCGTGGGAAATCCGGCATCGCAGGAACAGGAGGAGGGGGCGGCATTGCTAAAGCAAAATCTTCAGGCTCGTGAGGCCAAACTGACGACTCCAGCTTTTTGCGGTCAGCGAGCTGGACTTTGATGTTCTGCGGCTGCCCCTCACGCATGATGTCGAGCGAAACAGTTCGTCCAGGCGGAGTTTCCCGCATGAGACGCTTGAATTGCTCCTGGCTCTCCACCGGCGTGCCGTTGAAGCTCACGATGACATCGTGCTCCTTCAGCCCAGCTTTGCCCGCTGGAGCGTCCTGATCGATTTGAACGATCTCGACACCACGGTCGTCTTTTAGCTTGAGGGCCTGCACGCGCTCGGCGCCAACATCGGCAACACCCACACCGAGATACGAACGGCTGGCCGCGCCTTCGAACTCGACAGTTACAGGAGTAGCAAAATGACGAACTTTCGTAGTGGCCTTCTGCGCAATGAGCGGCATTGCCGCGAGCGCCAGAAGCGCAATTCCAATCAAATAAATACGTCTCATCGAAGTTCCCCGGGCAGCTGTGCCCATTATTTCTTCAGCGCGATGAATTGAATCTTTCCCGTCGAGGTATGCAGCTTCAGCGTCGGCCCGCCGCCATTCAGATCGCCTTCGGCCGACATTTCGCGCGGCCCATAATCGCCTTCGGACGAGATCCGAATTCCGGGAAGTTCGCTGCGAATGGCGTCTCTGCTGGTAGCGACATCGATGCTGGCATGAACGCTGACCTTCAAGTCAGACGGAAGATACACAATGATGTCACCAACGCCAGTCTCGAGTGTGGAGTCGCTGAACTTGCCGTTCATGGTCATGAACTCAGCAGTGATTCCCCCAGCGCCGGTCTCCGCGCGGACACTGCTGCCTATCCGGACACAATGGATGCTGCCGCTGCCGGTTTGCGCCTTAATTGCACCATTGCCGCCCCCAGTAAGGCGAATGCTGCCGCCGCCGGTTTCTACATCCATGGTTCCAGCGACATTGCCAACCTCGATATTGCCGCCACCGGTGGATCCGCGCAGATCCCCGCCGACGCTCTGCACTGAAATGTTGCCACCGCCGGTTTCAACAATGGCGTCGTGCTTCGCTGTCTCCAGATAGACATTCCCGCCACCGGTCGAGGTTTTCAGTTGTCCTCCCACGGAAGTGATATTCACCTGACCGCCACCTGTGCGGATTCCCAAATCGGCATTCACTGTGCCGACCTTGATCGAGCCGCCACCCGTGCTGCTAGTGACGTTTCCATCGATATCGTCGAGACTTACGGAACCGCCCCCAGACTCGGCGTCCACGCGCCCGTTAAGGTGGAAGAACTGCAGGCCGCCTCCGTCCGTCTTGGCTTTGATCACCTCCACGGATCGCGGGGCAGTGATGTTGAACTCAACCGAGCCGCGTCGCCAATTTCCGGGACCTTCGCCGCCGAAGTAGGCGGCCTCGCCCTGACGAGTAGCTATGACTCGCAGATTCTCGAAGTTCTTACGTGCGCTCTCTTCGGAATAGCCGGTCAGACGTTTGCGAATCGTATAGGTAATGTTTGATTGCTGAGAACCGGTGACGCTCACGCTGCCGGTATTGGTATGAATTTTGATATAGCGCGACGCAGGCATCGTCCCGGTAAGCTCTTCCACCCAGGAGTTCCCGTCGCGGTAGACCTTGGATGCGCTATCCGTCTGGGCTACGCCGAGAGTGGCGAGCGCCAGCATCAGAGTCGGAAGCGCGAATTTATTGCGAATCACTACCAAATCGTTGTTCCTCTATTTTCTATGCGCGTTGTCCAGAGCCTTAAGTCCTGCAGAAGCTTTAAGGAGAGCACCGGCTTCAGCCGTGCCGTCCAAGCCCTCAAATATTGCTCGGCTTTAGCCGGTGAGGGGACTCACCCACAAACACCCGCAGGGGCTGAAGCCCAAAAAATCAAATTCCCGATCTTACCGGCACGGCTTGAATCCGTGCGTTTCCCTAAAGCGAAATCAGCCAGCGCATGAGCACAAGACGTTCTGTTACTCGAAATCCGGGAGGTTGGAAAGCATACGCTTCGACTCCTCCTGGATGTACTTATCTTTGTCTCCCAGCGCCAGTGCGGCGAAAGCCTGCCGCACACTGCTGTCGTTCTTCACCGATTCCAGCAACGAGATCGCTTGTGTACGCACACCGGGATTGGGATCCTGCAGCAGTGCCTCGAGCACGGCGTCGCGCACCTTCTGGTCGTCCTTCACGTAGGAGCGCAGTCCATCGAGAGCCTTCAAGCGAACACCGGGGTTGCGATCATAGTGCAGGGCAAAAATCAAAGCTTCGCGCACACGGCTGTCATCCGGGCTCTTCGCCAGCAAATCGACAGAGTCTAAGCGAAGACCGGAGTTCATGTTGTTGCGCGCGGCGAAGAGGAGAAGCTGTTGGATTTTCGGGTCGTTGATTGATCCTTGTGCCTGATCGGGAAGGACTTTGTCGTACTGAATCTTTACCTGATCGCTGCCGGGGTCCTGCGTAATGCCGCGAATGCTTGCGATTGCAGCTGAATCGACGGGTGGCATGCCGCCCTTTTGGATCTCTGCCACTTGAGCGGGCTTTTGTGCTACCTGCCACGTTGTGAGGACGCCTGCCGCGAAACCAACCATCAGCAAAGCCGCCGTGAGCGCCGGAGCAAACTTCATCGATTGCAGCCAGCCGGCAAGATCGAAGGTGAAACGATGCCAGCCGCGATGTGGTTGTTCGGACTCCAGCGCTTCAGAGAGCCGCATTCGCGAACTAGTCAGCAGGTTGGGCGAAGGATCGGGTACTGGGCTCGCCGACATTGCCAGGCGGAAGCCGCGCATGGCCTCGAGTTCGGACTGGCAGGTCGAGCAACGCTCCACATGCCGCTCGAGCTCGTAGCGCTCGTCGTCCTTCAATTCGTCGTAGACATACAGGGCAACGTTCGCCCGCGTCCATTCACAGTTCATAATTGCCACACTTTCTAAGACCGGCTGTCGGCTTTCGGCCTCACAACCTTAACTTCTCTTCGAACTTGCCAGAGCTATTCGGAGTTCGAAGTTGCTTGCAAACTCAAACCTTCAGCGCATCGGCGCCAGTGTTCCTCGCAGCTTTTGCGTGGCGCGGAACAGCGTGTTCTTTGCCGTCTCTTCCGTTGTGTTCAACATCTCGCCAATCGTTCTCAACTTCAGTCCCTGATAATGCTTCAACTCAAATACCATCCGCTCACGCGGCGTGAGTTGCTGCAAGGCTTTGCCAATCTTGCCACCCAGTTCACGCCGCATAAGGTTGCGCTCGGGATTGGCTCCAGCTCGATCGTCGGCGACCTGGTCCAACAGGCTGTGCTCTTCTCCACTGGCATCGACCATGACAGGCGAATCTTCGCGCCGCGTTTTTTTCTTGCGCAAATGATCGAGACAGAGATTTGTCACGATGCGGTACATCCAGGTGTAGAAGGAGCACTCGAAGCGGAAATTGCCGAGATGACGATAGGCCTTAAGAAATGCTTCCTGGTAGATGTCCTGGGCCTCAGCCTCAGAGCCGGTCAGATGCAACGCGAGCCGCAACACCGCCTGGTCGTACTGACGCACGAGCTCTTCGAACGCAGTGCGCGAGCCGCGCTGCGCTTCGCGTATGAGGTCGGCATCGTTGACGCGGTTGAGGGTGTGGCTCACCATGGGACCGCTCGCCGCAATCGCGGTCGAGACAGAGCTGTCCTCTCTAGCCTTCACTCCCCGCGCCTGACCTGCGGTCGCCATGCGTGTATCACAGCCGAGGGCGATTTGGCCGCCCGCCACTGCGGCTAGACTTGGCATTTCTTCTCCTGGTTTATCGGCCTGCGCGATTGGGCTAAATCCCGTGCTTGCATTCCGATAGACGAGCGAGAGGAGGAAAGGTAAGCCGCGATTATACGGCCTGAAGGCTTGCCCGCCTAGAGGTTAGATGCTGCGAATTCAATAGGTTACGTGAATTCCTGAACAAGTTGTGGTCCATGCTCTTGGGCTGCCTAACTCACCGCCCGAGCCACAGTCTCGCTGGACGCTGGCAGCTGGAAGCTGGCAGCTGAATTCCCAATCACCTGCGCGGCGAACCGCTCCATCTCTTCCAGCTGTGGACTGAATTGCAGGAGCAGCAGGTCGGCTCCCGCATCTTCGAACTCTGCGACGCGCTCGCGCACTTGTTCAGGCGTGCCCACGAGTCCTGAGCGTAGTCCCCGATTTGAGACTGAATAGTCCTCGAGCGAGACGCGCTGCTCAAGCTGGGTGTTGGCCAGCCACTGCTGATAGTTTCCGTATCCGGCGGCGCTCTGTTTCACATCTGTGATGCGGGCCAGCTCGCGCTGCGCTTCAGCTTCGCTGTCGCGCACGATGGCATAAGCCGCAACACCATACTTCATGGGACCGAGCCCGAATTTCTCTCGACGTGCGGCGAGATCGTTGATCTTTTCCCGAATCCGGTCTGGCGGATCGCCGTGCATCACATACGCGTCGCACTTGGAGGCAATTAGGTTCTTGGCTGCTTCTGACTCACCGCCTGCGTAGATCGTTGGGCGCGGCTTGGCGACAGGTTTGGGCTGCACGACGGTGTCAGCGACCGAGTAGTATTTCCCGGAATAGGAAAAGTGATCCTGCTTCCAGGCGGTGTCGACGATGTCGAGCCACTCGGAGGTACGCGCGTAGCGGTCGTCGTGCTGCTCGAAATGAACCCCGAACTTGCGCGCCTCTTCTGCCCACCAGGACGACACGACATTCAACGAGACCCGGCCGTTACTAATGTGATCGATGTTGGCTGCTTGCTTCGCCAGCAGCGCCGGCAGATGAAATGTTGGCCGGACCGCGACCATCAACTCCAGTTCTTTCGTGACCGCAGCGAGCGCGGCGGCTGTGGACCAGGCATCGAGCGCCGGCGCGTCCACGCCTTTGATGTCGTTGAGATTGAGCTCAGCGATCAGCGTCAGACTGTAGCCAATCTGCTCGCTACGTCGCGCCAGTTTGCTGACGTATTCCCACGTCGGCTGCATGCTCTCGTCGTCTACGTTGCGCAGCCATCCGCCAAAAACGGGAAGCCAATATCCGTGTCGCATTACGCTACCGCCTCCTTCTGCGCGGATTTCTGGGCTTCGGCTTCGAGATAATCGACCAGTTTCACAAAGGGATCGAAGCCGATCACTCGCGGTCCGTCAGAGACGAAGTTCGACAGCGCGTTGATGTCGTAGTAATAGAGCTGGCCATCGCGGTCGTCGGTCACATACTCGATGCCGCCTACGTCGATGCCTGCAGTCTGCATGATGCGCTCGACGTCCTGGATTACCTGCGGCGGTGGCGTGTAGCCCTCGACGCGCAGTCCCGCTTTGGGAGCTTCGACGGCGCAAGTTGCGAGATTCAGCTCCACGCCGCCCGTGGTCTTGCAGATGTCGGCAGGACAGAGATCGAAGGTCTCTCCGGTGATATATACGTTGATTCCATAAAGATACTTGCCGCCGACAACTTCGACGCGCGTGATGTGTCCGTCGCGCGCCGGAATGAACTCCTGCACTAGAGCTGTGTTGTCGAGTCCCAACGAGAACTGCCCATTACGGGAAGCCTGTTCGAGCGCCTGCGGAGTATCAAAGCGCACGATGCCTTTGCCGCTGCCGCCAACGTTCGGCTTCACGATGATGGGAAAACGAAACCCCTGAGCTGCGGCTGAAGCTTCCTGCGGATGATTGATCACGCGTGCTCGCGGGTAAGGCAATCCAAGCGAGTGCAATAACGATAGCTGGGAGGCTTTTGAGATCTCATATCGAAAGCCGCGCGCGCCGTTAATGACGCGTGTCCCCAGACGCTCCAGGTGCTCGAGATAGCTGACCGTGTAATAAATCCCGTGTCCGTGACCGCGCGTGTAGGCGGATGGGCTCATCCGGTTAAAGACCAGCGAATATTTCCGATTACCGTTCGGCTCAATGTCGAAGTGATGACGTGTCGCGTCAATGCGCTCGTAGGGTGTTCCTCGCCTGTCAAGTTCGGCGAATAGCCGCTCAAACCAGTGCGGATGCTCGTGATAAATCGCAATCGGTTGTTTCAGTGCTGCCATAAATTCCTTCAAATGACGTGCTTACTAACGATTATTTCATCGCGAAAGCGCCTGGATGGGGTCTCTCATACCCCGAGAATTCCACGGGGTAACCCCAAGTTTTCCACGGGGTAACGCCGACTTTTCCACGGGGTTACCCCGAATTTTCCTCAGGGTTACGCCATCTCGTCCGTGGAGCTGGCCGCCGTCTGCCCGATCAACCACTATATCGGCGCTTGCAGGGCACCCCGCATTCACATTCGACACTCGAAGCTGAATTGGACCTCTCGATTTCACATCTTTTCCTCGACTGCCTACAATCCCTGCTACCACACAGCCGTGGATTGTCAAGACATGACTCGCCAAATCTCGAGTGCGTCAGTCCCCGGTCGGAATAATCCCTGCGTTCTCGAACATCAGGATAACGGTGCGCTGCGGTGCTCGCGTTCGGTGAAGTACGCCTTTTGGTACAACGAATCCTTGACGTGGCGCGAGCTCCACGACGCGCTCTTCCAAATCGATAAGCAACTTGCCTTCGACGACGTAGAAGAACTCGTCATCGTCGTCATGTTTGTGCCAGTGGTACTCGCCCTCGACCACTCCAACTCTCACTACGGACGCGTTTACCTGGCAGAGCGTCTGGTTATACCACTTATGCGGAGCTGCGTCGGAAAGCGCCTTCTCGTCGATTAGTTCCAGGGGCTTGTATAGGACATTCAGTCGAGTGTCATAAGGGAATTGCGTTTGAGCAGCCATACGTCCATCCTTGCGCTCAGATGTTATTCGAAATCACGAGCCTGATCAGTCAGATCGCCATTTCGTCACAGTTATAAAGCGCCAGTCTACAGATGCGCTGCTCCCAGCGAGTGCTCCGCGCAAATTGCCGCGACTGCACTGCTCCGATATACTTGAGGTTTGCTCAGCGCAAACATTTTTAGCCAGGAGTGCATTGCTCGATGCCGAAGCGCACATTTCAACCCAACCGCCGGAGGCGGAGTAAGACCCACGGGTTCCGGACTCGTATGAAGACCAAGTCGGGCCAGGCGGTGCTGTCCCGTCGCCGCGCAAAAGGACGCAAGCGGGTTTCCGTAAAACCCGGATTCCGCGAGTAATCGCGAGTTCTGACCGCGTTTCCCTCTCAACATCATCCTCCAAACGATTGTGAAGGTGAACCGGGCGAGGCCCGGTGGAGGATGTAAGCCCGATGTCGATTCCCAGTGAGCATCGATTACGCAAGCATGCCGAGTTCGAAGTCGTGTATCGCTGCGGACAACGCCACTTTTCGCAGGCACTTACGGCGTTTTATCTGCTGCGCACGGAGCCAGAGACTGTACAGCCTAAAACGTCGGGAGAAGCGGAGCGAAATCCACGCAGCAGTCGAGTCGGGATCACGGTTGGTCGGGTAATGGGAAAAGCCGTCGTCCGTAATCGTATTAAGCGTAGAGTGCGAGCGGCAGTCACGCAGAATCTTGCACGACTCACGCGTCCTGTGGACGTCGTGATTAATCCAAAAAAAGCTGCACTGGAGATGGAATTCACGCAGCTCTCGGCCGAAGTTGCTCGCGCCTTCGATGTTGTGGAACAAAAAGCAACGGTTGGCAGTAACAAAATTGACCGGGCGTTGCATCGATCGACCAAATCGGATCGTTTGGCGGCGAGAAAGTCTTAAGCAAGTGATTACTCTCTTCACAGAGATCGCGAATCGTAAGAGCACGATGGAGGTCCTGCTTCGCTTCTACAAGCTATGGATCTCGCCTGTGTTTGGCGATTCGTGCCGTTTCAGTCCGAGTTGTTCGGAATATGCAGCCCAGGCCGTAATCGAACGTGGCTGGTGGCGCGGTGGAGTGCTCGCGATTCGCAGAGTGCTACGTTGCCATCCATTCGGCGCCAGCGGATACGATCCGGTGCCCCACGCTCCATATCACGAGCAGCTTCGACCTTAGAACTTAGCAAACTATTGGCAGGTTACGTTGAACGATTTCCAAGCACCCAATCAGGAGCCAGGCTCAGAGCGACGGCTGCTACTGACTTTTGCTCTTACCTTCGTCGTCATCTTCATTACCCAACAAGTCATCTCGAAGTACTACAAGCCACCGGCGCCTGCGCAGCGGCAGGAACAAACTCAGAGAACTTCGGAGCAGAGTGCCGCGCCTACGATCCTGCCAACCACACCAGCAGGCTCAGCCGTAAAGCCCGTAAGCACGGAGGCAGCCAGACGAGCCGAACTTGAAAGTCCAACCGTCATTGAGAATGATCTCTATCGCATCACCTTCAACAATCGCGGGGGACTGGCGAAATCATGGGTCTTGAAGAAGTACAAAGATGAGCATGGCCAGCCGCTGGAGCTGGTAAACAGCATTGCAGCTCCACAGCACGGTTATCCGCTCTCGCTGTTTACTTACGACGAATCTCTCAACAAAAAACTAAATAAGGACATTCTGTACGTCGCGACAGAAGATCATTCGGGCGAGAACCGGACTCTTAGCTTCGAGTACTCCGACGGCGATGTTTCCGTCAAAAAGAAGTTCACCTTCAGCCACAGCTACGAGGTCCGGATTGAAACATCGGTCATTCAGAAGGGTTCGTACCTGACGGCCTATCCCGCGTGGCCGGCGGGATTTGGCGACCAAACAGAAGCGCCCTCCTACGCTGCAGCCCGCATTGATATCGATCGCGACGATAAGGTGGACCGGATCGCATTGAAGAAGGTAAGCGGTGGCGGGACGATCAATGGACCGTTCAACTGGGCAGCCGTGGTCGATCAGTACTTCGCCGCAACTTTCCTTCCGGACGATCCAGACCACGTCGCCGCGGTCACACTCAACAAAGAAATTCGGATTCCCAAGAATCCTGAGAAGCGCGACTCGAATGATGTGGAAGCGGTTCCTCTTCTGGGAATTGCGGCCGGCACTCCGGGCAGCCCGACAAGCGAGCGCATTTTTGTGGGGCCGAAGGCGCTCGATGTAATTTCCGACATTCGCTCCTATGCCACGCCAGCCAGTCTTTCGCCGCAGCCCAATGGGCCAACGCTCGAGAAGCTGGTCGACTTTGGCACGTTCTCGTTCTTCGCCAAGCCGCTGTTCCTCTGGCTGCGCTGGACCTTCGAACACTGGACTGGAAATTACGGCTGGGCAATTCTGGTTCTGACCGTGGTCATCAACGTGGCTCTATTGCCGCTGCGCATCTCGACCATCAAGTCGGCCATGCGGATGCAGAAGCTGCAGCCGCAAGTCACGGCCATCAACGACAAGTACAAACGCTACAAGCTCACCGATCCCCGCCAGGCAGATAAGAATCGCGAGCTGCAGGAGCTTTACAAGCGTGAGGGCGTAAACCCACTCGGCGGATGTCTGCCCAACCTGTTGCAACTGCCTTTCCTCTGGGCGTTCTATACCATGCTGGCCAGCGCCATTGAGCTCCGGCAAGCAGGATGGCTGTGGATCCACGATCTCGCCAGCCCCTCGCATGTGCTCACGATCCTATTCGTTGTATCTATGTTCTTGATGCAACAGATCACGCCACAAGCGGGAATGGATCCGGCACAGCAGAAGATGATGCAGTTCACCATGCCTCTCCTCCTCGGCGTGTTCACCTGGAAGTTATCTGCGGGTCTAAGCCTCTACTGGGCAGCGGGAAACGTCATTGGTATCGTGCAGCAAGTTGTCTTTAACCGAACCCAATTCGGCCGCGAAATGCGCGCACATCTGCAGAAGAGAGCGTTGAAAAAGCAGCGATAAGCAATTAGCGATCGGCAATAAGCGAAGACCGCTTCGTGCGCTTCCAATGTTTAAAGCACTTTCAGAATCAATGTAGCCCCGTTATTCAGGTGGAAGCCCCCGACTTCTAGTCGGGGGAAGCACGGCTTTCTAAGCAGTGCGGAGGAACGCGAAGCAAAGAGAATTGCGCGTTAGCGCTGGGCTTTGAGGCCAGCGCGCATTTCATGAAACGCGAGATACTCGTCGCGAGGCTTGAAAAGCCTCGCTCGCCTGACTAGAAGTCGGGGGCTTCCACCTGATAGGGCTACATTAGTTCTGAAAACACGGTCGGATTCGTGTTCGCTCTTCCCCGCCTCACTCCGGCTACATCAGCTCCTCGATAAATCCTCGCGTCACCTCAGCAGGCAATCGCAGATCCTGATGAAGCAACGGACCATCGTTAAGAACCGGCTCGGCAGCATGCAGCGCCGGCAGGTCAGTGCGTTCAAAGAACTTCCCAATTGGGATCTCTTCTCCCCACAGGATTGATCGTTCCATCGCGGCCGTCCAATCCGTCGCATCGTAGGTTGTGTCGTCTTCGAGCTTCTTCACCCGTGGACGGAACCACTGATAGGTGTTGTCGTGGTTGTAAGTAACGCATGGGCTGAAGACATCGATAAACGAGAAGCCCTTGTGCTCGATGCCGTGCTTGATCAACTCGGTGAGGTGCTTCTGTTCCGCGCTGAAGCCACGGGCGATGAACGTCGCGCCGGCGGCGAGAGCCATCGTGATCGGGTTCACCGGAGCCTCGATATTGCCGAAGGGCATGCTCTTTGTTTTCATGCCCAGGCGGCTGGTAGGAGAAGTCTGGCCGGTGGTAAGCCCATAAATCTGATTGTCCATCACGATGTAGAGGAGATCCACGTTGCGTCGCATGGTGTGGACGAAGTGATTGCCGCCAATACCAAAGCCGTCTCCGTCACCACCGGTCACGATCACTGTCAGTTCGTGATTCGCTTGCTTCACGCCCGTCGCAACGGCCAAAGCGCGTCCATGTAGCGTGTGCATCCCATAAGTGTTGATGTAACCGGGAAGATTCGACGAACAGCCGATGCCGCTGATCGCAACCACGTTGTGGCTTGGGATCTGCAGTTCGACTAAGGCTTTTTGCAGCGCGGCGAGCACGCCGAAATCGCCGCATCCCGGACACCAATCCGGATCCACCTTTCCCTTCATGTCGGCCATGGTTAGCGGCTTACTCGTCAATATGGCAGTCGCCATCTTCTCTTCTCCTAAACCATGATTTCGTGCGCGGGCACCGAAAGCTTGCTCTTGCCCGCGAGCTGTTCTTTCACCGCTTCCACGATGTGGTGCGGCATGAAAGGTTCGCCATCGTATTTACGGATGTGTCCATCGGGCACAAAGCTGGTCTCGCTGCGCAGGTAACGAGCGAATTGCCCGCTGTAGTTGTTTTCCACGATGATGGTGTGCCGCGAATCCTTGAGGATGTCGATGATGGCTGCACCGTGCAGTGGCACGAGCCAGCGGATCTGGAGTTGATTCGCCGAGATTCCCTGCTCCTTCAGCAATTCGCAGGCTTCTCCAATCACGCCATAGGTCGATCCCCAGCCGATCAGCGTGACCTCGGCATCGCGAAGACCGAGTAGCTGCGGCGGCGGAACCGCGGCCTCAATGCCGGTCTGCTTGCGCATGCGCTTTTCCATCATGGCGCGACGCTTGATGGGATTGGTGAACTCGTCGCTGATCAGCACGCCGTCTTCGTCGTGCTCGTCGGTTGCGGCGGTATGGATGTAACCGGGCACTCCCGGAACGGCACGCGGCGAAATACCGCTCTCGGTGATTTGATAACGCTTGTAGTTTCCGTTTGTGCCGTTCGATCCAGTGGCTCCGTTGCCATTGGTAATCAGCTCGCCGCGATCGATGGGAGGATTAAAGTCCAAATCCTTCGGATCGACACTGAGCCTTCCTTCCGACAGAAGGAGATCGCAGAGCACAATCCCCGGACACTGGAAGCGGTCGGCAACGTTGAATATCTCTGGAATGATCTTGAAGCAGTCTCCGATATCCAGGGGAGCCGCGATGACTCGCGGATAATCGCCGAAGGCTGCGCCGAGCATCTGCCATAGATCGCCTTGTTCGGTCTTGGTTGGCACTCCTGTGGACGGACCAGCGCGCTGGCAGTCGATCACTACGACTGGAGTCTCCATCATCGCCGACATACCGAGACCTTCACTCATCAGCGCAAATCCGCCGCCGGAAGTTGCGCACATAGCGCGAACGCCCGCATGGGCAGCGCCGATGGCCATATTCACCACGCCGATTTCGTCTTCGACCTGGCGAACCATCACCCCGGCCTTGCGCGCGTGCGAAGCCATCCAGTGCAGAACTCCGGTGGATGGACTCATCGGATAGGCGCAGTAGAACTTCACACCAGCAGCCACACCACCCATCGCCAGGGCCATGTTTCCGCTGGGCACGGCATAGCGGTTCTCGGTCATCGGTAGTGGCGGATCGAATGGCTTGAAATTCTGCGAGGCATAGTCGTAGCCGGTTCGCGCTATCGCGATATTCTCGGCAACCACGGCGTCACCTTTTTTTTTGAACTGCTCAATGAGCATCGTTTCCAGAGCCTGAAAGCCGATGCCCATCATGTTCAGCCCTGCGCCTACCGCGAGCGTGTTCTGCGCCACCTTATTGCGGCTAATGTCAGCTAGTTTCGAAACGGGAAGGGGGCAGAGTTGGACGCCATCTGTTGACCGCCCCGGTTTGATCGTATCGCTGTTGTAAATGCAGGCGGCTCCTGCGGAAAGAAGGCCGAAGTGACGATCCATCGTGTCCTGGTTCAAGGGAATCAGGAGATCGATCCGATCGCCCATGTTAGTGACCTTATCTGGACCTGTTCGGATGGTCAGGAACGTATGTCCGCCACGAATGATGGATTGATAAGCGTTGTAGGCGTTCAGGTGGAGACCGCGACGACTGAAGACTTTCGCGAAGATGTCGCCGGGTGTCGCCACACCCTGACCGGCAGCGCCTCCGATAGCGATGGCGAAGGTTTGGGTCATTGTGCGTATCCCGTTTTTGGCGGCCCAAGCATACACCCAAATGAGTCTTAGATCGTGAAAACGCTTCGAGCTTCTGACACAGGATGGTGTGCACCTGACCGTTATGCGAGACTTGCTTATAGCGGTTTTTGTCGAAGCTACTTTCAGGGCCTGTAGCTCAACGGTTAGAGCAGGGGACTCATAATCCCTTGGTTGGGGGTTCGAATCCCTCCGGGCCCACCAGGTTTTCTGACTACAACGGCTAGTCCCCACAAAGTTGCCGCCAAAGCAATTTGCTGTTGATGTTCCCCATTCGACCCGTCAGAGTAGAGCCCTTCGAATCGGAGCGACAATGAGCACAACCGCCGCCGCCGCATTTCCTATTCGCAAACCGAGCGCTCTGCGCGCGATTCTGTGGGCAGGGTTTTCCTGTGGGATCCTCGACATTACGGCAGCGTTCATCGTCTACGGCTTCCTTGGCGCCAAACCAATTCCCCTTCTGCAGGGTATTGCTACTGGAGTGATGGGCCCCAGTGCGCGCCAGGGCGGTCTGCCAACAGCTGCCCTGGGATTGTTCCTGCATTTCGTGATCGCATTTGGTGCAGCAACGGTGTATTTCGTTGCTAGCCGCTTCATGTCCTTTCTGACAAAGCACGCGGTGGCAACGGGATTTCTATACGGCATTGCCGTCTACTTCTTCATGCAGCGAGTGGTTATCCCTCTGTCGGCGGCGAGGAGATCGGCTTTCTCGCTGAGAATGATGATGGTTGGAATCGTGATTCACATGTTCTGCGTCGGATTGCCGATCGCGCTCAGTATTCGCAAGTACGGCAGTCCCGAATGAAGCGCCCATGCGCTGGTGCTCGCGCAATGTAGCATTTCTGAAATTGATACCCACCCTAATCCCCGGTTAGGGCAAATCACTGGTGGAGTTACAAGGCTCACCTTATCCACTCGAGAGAACTGCACAATTATCGTGAAGTGCGGCCCTCCCCCAGCCGTGAGAGAAGCCAGCTATGCGTCGTTTCATGCACGCACTCTGCGGTGGTTGGTTATTCGCTGTCGTACTCTGCATTTCCGGATGTGCCGGCTCAGTTTCTTCTGCATTCACAGGCGCCGAGCCTGCTTCAATCGTCAATCCCGGGCCGTCTCCGACTCCCACACCAGTGCCTACTCCGACACCTACACCGGTTCCAGATCCGACTCCTGCTCCTGGCGGTACGACGATCTCCAACATTGAACAGATGTCAGGATGGAACTCGTGTGACACCTGCTCTGGCGGAGGAGTGGTCACCTATTCCATGACGCAGGGACTCTCCTACCCGCAATCCGGCAGTACGCAGTTCTCCATCGGGCAGGGTGATCCGTGGAGTCATGCATTATGGTGGAAGCGTCTTGGCAACAATCCCGCGCTCTCACATTTCGTGCTGAGTCTCGATCAGTACATTGAGAACCCGGCGGCGTCTTGGGGAATCGAGTACAACGTGAACCAGCTTCTGAACGGACAGTGGTACAAGTTTTCGACGCAATGCTCGTTCGGAGACGGCATCTGGCAGGTCTGGGATTCCGCCAATAAGCAGTGGACGCGTACATCGGCGCCTTGCACGCGGCCGGCGCCGTCGAAGCACGTCCAGCTTCAGATGCAGTATGAGCGCGTCAATGGGCGAGCTCACTTCATCTCAATTTCCATGGATGGGAAGGTTTACTCGGTTGACTTGTCGTTCGATCCTCAACCGATCACAGGCACCAGTGGAGACTTCGGAGTGCACTTTCAATTGAACGGGAATGCGACGTCGGATCCATATTCGGTTTGGGTCCATAACATGTCGCTGAATTATTGGTGACGGCAGTTTGCAGCCTGTGAATCACTTCGATTAGCCATCCAGGCAAGATTGCCTGAGAGGCTTCCGCACTCTCAGGCAATTTCTTGAGCCTATTACTTCTTGGTCTTGAAACCAGTCGTCACCTTCGCCCCGAGGGTATCTAGCATTTGTTTGGCGCCATCGGCGTAAGGCCCGGTCGGCTGTAGCTCCAGATACTTATTGAAGTCATCTACAGTGCCTGGCGGCGGGATCATCTTGCCTTGCTTATCCACAGTCGCCTTTTGTAGGGAATTGATCGCGCGTTGATAGTAAGCGTCCGCGTGGGTGGGGTCTGCCTGGATCGCCTTGGTGAAAGCGGCGTTAGCTTCGTCCACCTTCCCCGTATTGGTCAGCACGGCGCCTTCGTTGTAATAAAACTGCGCAGCGCGCGTGGGATCCTGCTCGGCGGCTTTGTTGTAGGCGTCCACCGACTCAGGGATCTTGTTGGTGCGAGCATACGCCTGGCCAACATTGTTGTAATAGGAAGCCAGCATCTGCTTGGAGTTGGGGCGCGTGGATGCAGCTCCGAGTTGGATCGCTTTGCTGTAAGCGTCGATCGCCTCCGGATATTTCTTGGCCCCCAGCAAGGCGTCACCGTAAATCCCATACACCTGATCGTGCTGCCCGTTGTCAGCCTCTGCTGCCTGTTGCATCACCTGGACGGCGGCATCGTAGTTCTTGGCGGTCATGTCCGCCTGGGCTTCCTTGATTTGGGTGTTGAGATTCCCGATCTTGGCGTTCTCCTTGGTGACCTCGGCGTTTTTCTTGTTGATCTCTTCTATCTGCTTCTTCTCTTCCTCGGTCAGCTTGCGTTGTTGCGTTGGCTGCTGTGCTTGTGGAGGCGGCTGCTGAGGAGCTTCTTGTCCTGCCGGAGCTGCCGGAGCTGGAGTGAGATCGATATCGAGCTGATTTACGTCGAGGTTGAGCGAGACCTGGAACTTGGTCGTGTAGACAACCTTGCCGTCTTTGCTGACGGCGACGTCATACTTGCCGGGAGAAACACCGATACTGAAGAATTCCCCTTTCTTGTCGGTCTTAAGGTTGTACTTGCGGCCGGTCTCGGAATCCTTCAGCTGCACAGCCAGACCGGGCATTCCGCCATTCGCGTCTTTGACCGTTCCTTTTATAGTGGCGGTCTGCGCCAACGCACTAATTGCGCTAAGCAGCACGAAAAGGAAAGCAATAGCGCCTGTTTTGAGTCTCATAAGTTCCTCCGCACCCATCGATAACAGCATCTCTAATCAGCGCTTACGCTTCCGTAGCGCTGATCCCAACAGAAAAAGGTAAATCCAACATGGTGCCCGCTTCAAGCGGCAGCAAGAAGAATCGGGTGAAATGAAAACAGGCTTTCGGCGGTCGGCACTCGGCGTTCCGCCAATATGCCTCTTGTGAATTACTCAAGAACCATTTCTGGCCGAAAGCCGACAGCCGATAGCTGACAGCCAGTTCTCACTTCACCGGATGGCCCGATCACCCGATTCTTCAGACTCCCTTCGTCATCGGTTCCCAAATGAACTTGTGTATCTGCAGACCGAGACGCACATTGAGCCCATCGGCCAAGATCCATTCGACGAGTTCCCTCGGATCGAGCAGGCAGTTCGAGGCGTCGCGTTCCGGACCCGCATCCTTGCGAAACGAAGGGGAAAACAGAACATCTCGGACGCGCGATTCCAACCCATGTTCGCGAACGAAATCGCGAGCGAATTCGTAGTCGGTGCGATCGGCGATAACGAACTTCACCTCATCGTTCCTGGTAAGCGCGTCTAGATTCTCTATGCGGAAGCTGCCGCCTTCTCCCGAAGCCGGACACTTCACATCTACGATCTTATGAACCGATTTGGGAACATTCCTTAACGGACGTTCGCCGCTGGTCTCGATCAGCACCTCGCAACCGTCCGCAAGCAGTCTCTCTATCAACGGCATGAGCTCCCGTTCCTGAAGCATCGGTTCCCCGCCCGTGATCTCGAGCAGAGTCACCGGAGCCAGCTTCTTCACTTCCGCGAGGACTTCATCGACAGACATCTTGCGGCCGCCGGTAAATGTGTACTCGCTGTCGCACCAGGTGCACCGAAGATTGCATCCGGCGAGGCGCACGAAGATGCATGGGAGGCCTGCGAAGGAAGACTCACCCTGAACAGATTTGTAAATTTCGATGATGTACATGAAAGCGGCAATAAGCGATAAGCAACAGCGGGGCTCGGTTTTCTCTCCTTATGCCAATCGCTTATTGCTTGTTGCTATTTACTCCGAATACTTCGCTGTCGTCGTATCCGTCTCCCAGATGGTCACTTGCTTTACGCTGACGCGGCCTGAGGTTGAGCTCTTAAGAGTAACGTTAGTCTCGTCGAAGAAAAATTTTGCCAGATTCTCGGCCGAAGGATTCAGCGTAGTGAACGGAGCCACGTCGTTGATCATGCGATGATCGAGCCGCTCGATCACTGGCTTCATCACCATTTTCAGCTCCTTGAAATCGAGCAGCAGCCCGGCCTGATCGAGTTCGCGGCCTTGCAGCGTGATACGCACCTTGTAATTATGGCCGTGCGGGTTCTCGCATTTCCCACGGTAATTGCGCAGGTAGTGTCCCGCGGCAAAGCTGTCTTCAACAGTAACTTCGTACATGCTTCCTCAGAATTGTCCTCGCAGAGAGATAAATGCAGGAATTAGGTTTCCGGCGCCAAAAGGCTTTTACAGCCAATCAGAGGACTTGTGTCTATTGTATCGCGAGGATTTTGCAGGCGCTTAGCGCTCGCTGGCGCGAAGGCTGTAGTAGATCCCGAGCAGGCCGCAGGCGGCAGCCAGGATAAGAAGAAAGATGCTGCGTGTAACCCATAGGCTGCGCAGTAATTCCGCATCGGCAAAGGCTCGCTGCGGCTTGGGCAGCATCGCGATGCTAATCTGCGCTCCCCAACGCATACCGACGACAGCAGAGATGAAGAGGGCGATGCAGGCGGTCCAGAGGAGGCGAACTTTGGTGAGGAAGCTCACTGCAAGGATTGTAGCGATGCTCCCCATTACGATAATGAATCGCACTCATGATGAGACGGATTCATCATGAAAGAACTGTTCGACGTCTTCGAGTCCATTCGCCATTCCGTACTTCGGCAGGCTTTCGAGGAACACCCGCCCATAGCGCTGGCGGTGGATGCGATTGTCCAGCAGTACCAGAACGCCGCGATCATGAAGGGAACGAATCAAACGGCCAAATCCCTGCTTTAACGTGATCACTGCTCCGGGAACCTGGTACTCCATAAACGGATTGCCACCATCAGCAGCAATCGCTGCGACGCGAGCTGCGACTACTGGATCATTGGGCACAGCAAAAGGAAGTCGGTCGATAATCACGCAGCTAAGCTGCTCGCCCTGTACGTCCACTCCCTGCCAGAACGATGAAGTTGCGAAGAGGGTCGCATTCGGAGTGGTGCGGAACTCTTCGAGCAACGCGCTGCGGGGCGCTGAGCCCTGGATGAGCATGGGATATTCGAGCTCGCCTAGCAGACGTTCGTAGATGTCGTGCATTTGCGAGTAGCTGGTGAATAGACAGAAGGCGCGGCCTTGTGTGACTTCGAGCACGCGACGCATCACCTGCGCTGCTCGTGGAGCAAACTGATCGCTGCGAGGATCGGGAAGATCCGGAGGCACGTAGAGCACCGCCTGACGCGAATAGTCGAAATGGGAGGGCACGATCAGCGCGCGCGCGTGGTCGAGTCCCAGTCGTCGCTGGATATATTCGAAGCCATTGCTCACAGCCAGCGTCGCCGAGGTGAGAACAGCAGTATCCAGATTCTCAAATAGCGTTTGACGCAGCAGCTGAGAAACGTCGATGGGAGTTGCTTGCAACGAGACGATTTTGGCGCCGGATCGCCCGCGTCCACCGCGGCGTTCGATCCAGAAGACGGTGTTGCGATCTTTGGATTCCAGAATGAACGAGAGCTGGACCTTAAGCTCCTCTGCGCGCCGCATGAATTGGAACAATTCTTCCGGCTTTTGCTCGATGCGTTCGAGCTCGGCCGCGAGGCGCGTAAACGCATTTAAGACGGAGATATATTCGTCGCCGTTCTCTTCGAGAAATCCCTCGCGATTGTTAAAAGCAAAGCGGCCTTCACCGCAAGGGATTAGTCCAAAAAAGAATTGAGAACGCTCACGCAGGTTGTTGCAGGCCGTGGCAACCGCCGCCGGTAGCGTCTGGCGCTGGCGTAGCATTGTCTCGACGTCGCGCGCGAGTTCGTCGAGACGCAAATTGCTTACCGAGACTCCGAAGTAGCTGCCGGCCACTTCTTCCAGCTCGTGGGCTTCGTCGAAGATCACGATTCCGGCTTCGGGAAGTACTCCGACATCCGGCGCTTCATCGGTGGCCCGCTTGATGGCCAGATCTGCGAAGAAAAGATGATGGTTAACGATAACGATATCGCTTTCGAGCGCGCGACGGCGCATCTCGGTAATGAAGCAGCGATTGAATTGCGGGCACTTCTGCCCCGTGCACGCATCTGAGCGAGCGTCAATTTTGTGCCAGAGAGCGCTCGATTCAGGCAGGCCCGCGATCTCCGCGCGGTCACCCGTCTCGGTATGCTGTTCCCATTCCGCAATGGCCTGGTACTGCTCGACCTCGGCGAGTTCCCGGAGGATCGGCTGATTTTTGAGGTCATAGAGCTTTTGCCGACAGAGATAATTATTGCGTCCTTTCATGTAACAGACGCGCAGCTTACCTTCAACGGCCGCTCCGGGGAACAAAACTTGTTCCAGAAAAGGAACATCTTTATAGAAGAGCTGCTCCTGCAAATTCTTCGTGCCCGTCGAGACGATTACACGTTTGCCGGAACGAATCGCTGGCAGCAGATAGGCGAGCGTCTTGCCCGTTCCGGTGCCGGCTTCGACGAGCAGGTGTCGTTTGTCGTTAATCGCCTGCTCGACCGCTTCGGCCATCTGGAGCTGTCCCCGCCGGAACTCGTATGCAGGATGGCAGCGGGAAAGTGCTCCTCCGGGAGCGAAGAATGAATGCAGCGAGCCTGTAACTCGAGCCGGCTGCGGCGCAATCGCATTTTGAGGAACAGAAGACAAGGGAGCCCGGGCCGCGCACGAGCATCGCGGAGCGAGTCTCTATAATAACTTGGTTGTTGCAACTCTCCGCGAAATCAAAGTCATTGCCTAAGTCTTCCCCCAACTTGCTTAATCACCGGCGTGCCACAGCCGAGAAGCACACGCCCATGCTGGCGATTGTCGGACGTCCTAACGTCGGCAAGAGCACTCTTTTCAACCGTCTGATCGGCAGGAGACGATCCATCGTCGGAGATGAGCCGGGAATCACACGCGATCGCCTGTACGGCAAAGCCCAATGGAATGGCCGCGAAATCGAAGTCGTCGATACCGGCGGAATCATTCCTGATGACAAGCAACTGATTCCCTCTGAGATTTATCGGCAGGCACGGGTGGCGTTTGAACAAGCGGACGTGATCGCGATGGTGGTGGATGGTCGTACTGAACTGGCCTCTCCCGATATAGAGCTGGCGCGATTGCTCATCCGCAGCGGCAAGCCCGTAATGCTTGCGGTCAACAAAATCGATTCTCCCAAGCTGGAAGCAGGAGCGGAAGAATTCCGCCGGCTCGGCATCAAGAATGTTTTTCCTGTCTCAGCAGAGCATGGAAATGGCCTGGGCGAGTTTCTGGACGCCGCACTTGAGTTGATGCCGGCCTCGGCCCAGCTGGCGGAAACGAGTGTGGCACAGCCGCCCTCGGCTGTGTCTATCCCGGCCGAAACAGAAGTGGAACAGCCTCGGCGACAAGAGCCGGCAGAGACGAAAATTGCAATTATCGGCAGACCCAACGTCGGCAAGTCGACATTGCTGAATCAGCTCACCGGTACGTCGCGAGCTATCGTGTCTCCAATTGCCGGCACCACGCGCGACGCTGTGGATGAAGTCGTAGAGCGGGACGAACAGAGTTATCGCTTCATCGACACTGCCGGTATCCGCCGCAAAGGCAAAACCAGACTGATGGCGGAGAAGCTCTCCGTGGTGATGGCGCGCAAGCATCTCGAAGCTGCAGATGTTGCTCTGCTGGTGATCGATGCCATTGAAGGAGTCACCGCACTCGATGCGACGATCGGTGGATACGCGCATGAGAGCGGGCGCTCGGTGGTGATTGTCGTGAACAAGTGGGATTTGGTCGGCTCACAGCGTCAGGATGGCAAGCCTGCCGCCGATCAGGAGTTGTTCGAGAAACAGCTGCGTACTGTGCTGAAGTATCTGAGCTACGCTCCGGTGCTGTTTATTTCGGCAACCAGCGGCAAGAATGTTGATCGAGTCTTCACTGCGATAGAACGCGTCGCGCAAGAACGCCGCAAGCGAATCACTACGGGAGAAATGAACCGTTTTCTCAAGTCAGTTGACTTCGACCGCGCGTCATCACCGGGATACAAGATGAGAATCCAGTACCTGACTCAGGTGTCAGTATCTCCTCCGACGTTCGTGGCATTCACGAATCGTCCCGGAAAGCTGCATTTCTCTTATCAGCGCTTCCTCGAAAATCAAATTCGGCGCGCGTTTGGGTTTGAAGGAACGCCGATTTGGATCAAGGCTCGCGGGAAAGAGAAGAAGTGACTTTTTTTATTGGTCATTCCGAAACGCCTGCTGTTGGCGTGAGGAATCCCTATAGTTGCGATGCTTCTCGTTGATGCCTTCATCTTGGTCACAATAGGGATTCCTCTCTCCTGCTCACGCGAACTGCACGCCTGAGCATCCGCTCGGAATGACAAAGATCAGGAGCTCATGTCTACGATCGACGAAGTCCTGCTCGCTAATGAGAAGTACGCGCAGAAGCACACGGCGCGCCACCTCTCACCACGTCCGACGAGGCGGCTCGCCGTCGTTACATGCATGGACACTCGCCTAACCAAGACAACGCTCGGCCTCGACGACGGCGATGCGCACATCATTCGCAACGCCGGTGGAATCGTCACAGAGGATGCCCTACGCTCGCTTCTAATCTCGCATTACCTGCTGGGGACAGAGGAGTTCATGGTGATCAATCACACAGACTGCGGTCTCATGCGCTCTACGGAGGATGAGCTGCGCGGAATGATCGAACGCCACGCCGGCACGGCAAGCCTTTCCCCCGAGCGGTTCTACGCGTTCAAGAAGCCGGAAGAAAATGTCCGCAAACAGCTCGAGAAGCTGAAATCGCATCCTTGGGTGAAAAAAGAGATCACTGTACGTGGATTTGTGTACGACGTGGACACGGGCCGATTGAAAGAAGTGTTTGCCTGAAAGCGGCGATAAGCGATTAGCTAAATCGCAACTCCTATAGCTAATTGCTTATCGCTAATCGCTGCCTATGGCTGCTTTTCAAACTCCTTCTTCATCCGTTCCCAGGTTATATCGAGCGCCTCTGGCAGCACTCGTGTTTCGGCGACTACCGTCATGAAGTTCGCGTCAGCGATCCAGCGGGGAAGGACATGCATATGAATGTGCCCAGCCACCCCGGCTCCAGCGGCTGCCCCGATGTTCATTCCCAGATTGATACCATCTGGGCGGTAGAGGTTCCGCAAGACCTTCTCGGTGCGCTGGCACAATTCCATCATTTCTTGGGCTGCCCCTTGGGGAAGCTTTTGGAGTTCGTCGAGGTGATCGTAGGGGATTAGCATTACATGGCCTGACGTGTAGGGAAAGGCATTGAGGCAGATGTAGCAATGGCTCCCTCGGTGTACGATCCAGGCCTTGCGGTCGTCCCCATCATGACGCTTGTCGCAGAAGACGCAGCCCTGGCCCTCGTTTGCCCCTGTGATGTAGGCATATCGCCAGGGCGTCCAGAGATAGTCCATAAGAGCGGCAAGTATAGATGAGGGTCTCTTGAGGACCGCCAAAGCATGCTAAAGACGCAGCTGCTGCGTCTCTCTGACGTGCTCTTGAAACGAGCTACATTGGGGTTCGCGAAAATAGCTTTAACTCGCTGTTCAACTTGGGCTTGCGGGGTTTGACACTGTCTCCGAGCGATTGCTATAGTCAGAATATCGATCAGCAGCGGAAGCGTTGTCTATCGATCCGGCCGCAGAGTTTCCTCTAGCCCGAACGGGCCCACACACAAGAGAGCTTATGCAGCCATCACTCCGCTCATGCGGGCAGCCGGGGCACCACCCTCTGTCTTTTCGGGACGATTCCCGTAGCGTGAGCGGGAAGGACCATGTTGTTCGAAGAGAGCACAGCCCGCGACCTGAACCCTATCGTCGAAGAGGGCTCTGCAAGCACGCAGACTTCCTCCCACGAGACCCAGCCAGTAAACGCGCATCCTGGAAGCTCACAAAATTCCAATCACGAGAATACAGCCCTGACTACCGAAACTGTTGAAACCACCGCACTAGCCACCGAAAACCCACAATCGTCCGCTCCCGAGCATGAGACCAGCGCTCAACATGGGCCTGAGACTCCACGCGAGGAGATGGATTTCGCCGCTGCCCTGGAGAGCTTTGAGGCTGAGCAATCGGCCGCAGAAGCTGCCGCTCCCGCCGATGACCATATCCAAAAAGGGACCGTGGTAAAGCTGACCGACAAATATGTTGTCGTGGACGTTGGCTCCAAGTCCGAAGGCATGGTACCGATCGCCCAGGTCATGGGACGCGATGGCCAGCCGCGCTTCAAGCCGGGCGACAGCATCGACGTGGTCAGCGATCGCGGTGAGACAGAGGAAGGATACGCCCTGCTGTCGCATGAGAAGGCAGCCCGTGTCCGCGTTTGGGAAGACATCGAGAAGGCTTACAACGACAAGAGCACGATCAAAGGCTATGTGGTCGATCGCGTCAAGGGTGGTCTATCCGTGGATGTGGGTGGCGTGCGCGCATTCCTGCCGGGTTCCCAGGTTGATCTGAAGCCGGTCCGCAACCTCGACGGCTTTAAAGGCCATGAGATTGACGTCCGCGTAATCAAGCTGAACAAAAAGCGCGGCAATATCGTGGTTTCGCGTAAACAACTGCTGGAAGAAGAGCAGGCGGATAAACGCTCCAAAACACTTGAGCACTTGGAAGAAGGAGCTGTTCTTACCGGTTCAGTCAAGAACCTCACCGATTACGGTGCGTTCGTTGATCTCGGCGGGCTCGATGGCCTGCTGCACATCACCGACATGTCATGGGGACGCCTCACGCATCCCCGTGATCTTGTGAATGTAGGCGACGAGATCCACGTGAAGGTTCTGAAGTTCGATAAGGAGAAGCAGCGCGTTTCTCTAGGCTTCAAGCAGCTCACTCCTGACCCGTGGCTCGATGCTGCAGAACGATATCCGATCGGCGCTCATGTGAAGGGACGTGTTCTCAGTGTCACCGACTATGGAGCTTTCGTAGAACTGGAGCAAGGCATTGAAGGTCTGGTCCACGTAAGCGAAATGACATGGTCGAAGCGGATGAAGCATCCATCGAAGATCGTGAAGCCAGGAGACGAAGTTGAGACCGTTGTGCTCAACGTGAACCCCACGGAGCGCCGCATTTCTCTTGGACTCAAGCAGCTCGAGCAGAATCCGTGGGAGCAGCTGCACGAGAAATATCCGGTCGGCAGCGTAGTCGAAGGCAAGGTTCGCAACCTTACCGATTTCGGTGCCTTCATCGAGATCGAAGACGGCATCGATGGATTGGTGCATGTCAGCAATCTGAGCTGGACCAAGCGCGTGAAGCATCCCTCCGAAGTCCTGAAGAAGGGCGAGAAGGTGAAGGCGCAGGTGCTTGCGATTGAGCCTGAGCATCGCCGTTTGTCACTCGGCATCAAGCAGATGCAGCCCGATGTATGGGAGACATTCTTCGCTTCCCACCGTCTCGGCGATGTGGTTCATGGCAAGGTGCTGCGCACAGCTCAGTTTGGTGCATTTGTCGAAATCTCCGAAGGAGTTGAAGGGCTTTGCCACAACTCTGAGGCGACCGATTCACATGGCACTCCGATTAAGCTCGAGCCTGGACAGGAGCATGACTTCAAGATCATCAAGATGAATCCGGAAGAGAAAAAGGTCGGTTTGAGTCTGCGCGCCGTCGGCGAGGAGGCCAGCCGTGCGGATGTTGAAGCCTATAAGCAGCCGGTTTCAAGTTCAACTACTACGCTAGGCGAGATCATGAACTGGAAGCGCGCCAGCAACGACCAAGATTGAGCAACTCTCCCTCCTGAATATGGAAGGCCGCCAGAATGGCGGCCTTATTTTTTGCCGGCAACATGACAGCGATGAGAGAACGCGGGGACTGGAGGCTAGGCTGAAATGTAGGAAGCGCCTGCGTGCCGCTCCAGCCGCTTCCGCACCAGATCGGCTAAGGCTGCGATGAATGTTGGCGAGTCATTGAGAGACTCGGTGCGCCAGGTCTTAATACCAATTTGGGAACCGTACTTACGGAATCCGATATCGATGTCGTAGAGCACTTCGACGTGATCGCAAACAAATCCCACCGGTTGAATCAACGCCTGCGAATATCCTTCGTCCTTCAAGCCCCGCAGGGTATCTTCAACAGTCGGCCCAATCCACGGACCACCAGACATTCCCTGACTCTGAAACGCGAATACCCATTGCGAATCAGGTATCCCCGCCTCACGCGCTACGAGTGCCGCCGTCTCTTTAGCTTGCTGCTCATAGGGATCTCCCTCCGAAATTGTTCGCGCTGGAACACTGTGGGCTGTAAAGATAACGACAGTCCCTCTGCCAACTCTCGCGAGAGCAGCCTGCAAGCGATCTGCGAACGCTTCAATGAGCCGGGGATGATCATGCCATGAATCCACGAAGTCGATTGCCATTCCGGCTGCCTCTTTGAAAGCCGCATTGCGGTAGAGACCAACGCTGGTACGCGAATTCTGCGGAGCCAGACACAGCGTCACCACATGGGCAACGCCATCGGCTCGCATAGCTCTTACTGCCTCTGGAATATCTGGCTTCCAATTGCGCATGCCCACGTACACCGGCATTGACAGTGCGTCGGAAAGCATTCTCGCCTGATGCATGGTGATCTCGGTTAGCGGAGAATGTCCGATCAAACCGTACCGGTGCGAGACTTCCTGAATGACCAAATCGGGAATTGGACGTCCGCCTGTGACATTGCGCATGTACTCGGGAATCTCCGACACATTGTCTGGAGTCCCGTGAGCCAGCAGTAGAACAGCCGTCTTCATTGTCAGAATGCCACGCTCGGAGCGCGCGCATGGCTGCGCTTCGCGCTGTAGGCGTGTACTTCCTCTACCAGGGCGATCACATTTTCAACTGGCGTTTCAGGCAGAATCCCATGCCCAAGATTAAAGACATGACCAGCACGCCCGGAAGCCCGGTCGAGTACATCACGCGCCTGCCGTCGGACTTCGGCCTCCGAGGCGAACAGCACCACGGGATCAAGGTTCCCCTGAACTGCGAAGTTATCGCCCAACATCTCAAAGGCATCGTCGATCGGGATCCGCCAGTCGATTCCAATTACCTCCGCCCGAGTTTGCTTTATCGAGGGCAGAAGTGTGGCCGTGTCGGTTCCAAAGTAGATGATGGGCGCGCCAGTCGCCTTCAACTCCGCAACTAATGCCTTGGTATGCGGCAGGACGAAGCGAGTGAAGTCCGCCGGCGAAAGACATCCTACCCAACTATCGAAGACTTGCAACGCGTCAGCGCCTGCATTTACCTGCTCGGTCGCGTATTGCACCAGCACGCGCGAGATGCGCCGCATAAGCTCATCCCAAGCTTCCGGATCGCTATACATGAGGCGTTTGGTCTCGACATAAGTACGCGATCCTCCGCCTTCAATCATGTAGCTCGCCAGGGTGAATGGAGCGCCGCAGAAGCCAATCACCGGAAGACGTGTGCCGAAGTGTCGAGCTACCAGGCGCACGGACTCCGCCACGTAACTCAATTCGGCGGCTCGATCGGTCTTGAGCTGGGCGATGCCGTTGGCATCGCGCAAGGGAGAATGAATCTTGGGTCCATCGCGCTCAGCAAACTCAAAGTCCAGGCCCATCACTGCCAAAGGCAGTAGCAGGTCGGCAAATATAATGGCAGCATCCACTCCCAGGCGCTCAGCCGCAGTTATCGTTACTTCGGCTGCGAGCTGTGAGTCCTTGCATATCTCGAGGATCGTGTGCTGCTTACGTACCTTTCGATACTCAGGCATGTAGCGCCCCGCCTGACGCATGAGCCAGACCGGCGTAACCTCCACCGGCTGCCGGCGACAGGCGCGAACAAAACGTGAATCGGGGGCCGACATAGATGTTGAGGGTATCACGTGAAAAGTGCCGTTCAGAAGCACCGGTCCGCAGCGCTGGAGGGGTAAAATGGAGTCAGCCTTCCTATGAAACACAAGTCCCTGCTCAATCTTTTGACGATTCTGCTGTTCGCCAGTTCTCTCACCGCCGACACGGTAATCGAAGAGATCATCGCCCGCGTCAACAGCTCGATCATTACCCGTTCTGACCTGGCCAGGAGCCGGGAAGAACTTCAACAGGAGCTGAAGCAACAGAACGTTCCCGGCACGGATACGCGAGCTAAAGAAAAAGAAAAAGATGTCCTGCGTGACTTGATCGATCAGCAATTGCTGCTGGGCAAGGGCAAGGACCTGGGAATCACCGGCGACACCGAGCTGGTGAAGCGGCTCGACGATCTGCGCAAGCAGCTCAAGCTGGAAAGCATGGACGACCTGGAGAAAGAGGCGCAGAAGCAGGGCGTTTCCTTCGAAGACTTCAAAGCTGGCATTCGCAATCAGATCGTGACGCAGCAGGTGATCAGTCACGAGGTTGCTCCGCACATTCAGATCACGCAAAAAGAAGTTGAAGACTATTACAACGGGCACAAGGCAGAGCTGGAGCAGCCTGAGGCAGTCGATCTGTCAGAGATTCTCGTCTCGACCGGCAGTGCGAACCTAAACGTGGATCCCAACGCAGCGCCGCCGCCGGAAGATCCCGCCAAGGTTAGCGCCGCCGAAGAAAAGGCCAAACAGCTCCTCGCAAGCATCAAGAGCGGTACAAAGTTCGAAGACGTAGCGAAGAAATCCTCCGACGGCCCGACGGCTGATCAAGGCGGAGAACTCGGTCAATTCAAGCGCGGAACCCTCGCCAAAGAATTGGAAGATCTCACCTTCAAGATGAAGCCGGGCGACGTCTCAGACGTAATCCCCACAAAACAGGGTTTCGTAATCCTCAAGGCCAATGAACACGTACAGGCTGGAATCGCACCCCTGAAGCAGGTCGAGAATCGCATTCAAGAAGCCATCTACTACGAAAAACTTCAGCCTGCGCTGCGAACATATCTCACAAAGCTTCGTGAGGATGCCTACATAGACATCAAGCCAGGATTCGCCGACACCGGCGCCAGTCCAAATCAAACCAAGCCGATCTACACCACAGCATCCGCTGCCGACACAAGCCCCGCGAAGAAAGGGAAGAAGAAAAAGAAGCTGGGGATTCTGTAACAGGCAGCGATTAGCAATTAGCGATTAGCCAAACCAAACCTGGCAGGGACGCGAGTCCCTATAAGGGCAATTTCGGTATAGCTAATTGCTAATCGCTAATTGCTAATCGCTGCTCTTGAAGTAGAATCGCTTCGTCCGGACCAGCTCATGAAGCAGTTCTTCGTCAAAGACGCCGCCAGCCAGGAAAATCAAGTCATCACGTCATCCTTCCTCGTCTCCTCCAAACAGATCAAGCCCAAGAAAAGTGGAGAAATCTATCTGGCGCTTACACTGTGCGACCGCTCCGGTCAGATCGACGCCAAGATGTGGGACAACGTCAATGATGCGGTCGACAAATTCGAGCAGGACGATTTCGTCAAGATCCGGGGCCTGATCAACAAGTATTCGAGCCGCTACCAGCTAACCATCCACAAACTGCGGAGGATGGAAGACGCTGAGATCGAGTACTCCGATTACTTGCCCAAGACTAATAAGGACGTTGACGAGCTATGGCGAACCCTGGGCGCTTATGTGGCGAGCTTCAGGAATGACTACTTGCGATTGTTGCTTGAGGCTTTCATGGGCGATCCGCAAATCGCGGAGGCATATCGCCAGGCGCCGGCTGCGAAGTCATTGCATCATGCGTTTATCGGGGGATTGCTCGAACATGTTGTTTCGCTCATGAAATTGTGTGACACGGTCGCCCCGCTGTATCCGCACATCAATCGCGACCTTCTACTCGCCGGCGCATTCCTGCACGACATCGGTAAGATCTATGAGCTGAATTATCAGCGCTCATTCTCGTACACGACGAAAGGCCAGCTACTCGGCCACATGATCATCGAGCTTGAGATGTTGCACGAGAAGATCGTTTTGGTCCCGGGATTTCCCGCGGAACTCAAGGTTCTGATCGAGCACCTGATCATCAGCCATCACGGCAAATACGAATTCGGCTCGCCCAAACTTCCAATGTTCCCTGAGGCGCTCATGCTGCACTATCTCGATGATCTTGATTCAAAGATGGAAAGCATGCGCGCTCATTTCGAACGCGATCCAGAAGCGGAGTGGAGCGGATACAACAGTTCATTGGGTCGGACGCTGCTGAATTCAGAAAAGATCCTTACGCAGTTGGCCGCGCCTGAGCAGCCTGCAGAACCTCCGAGCGAACCGGAGGTAAGAGAACTCAAGGTTGCTGCAGGCGAGCAATAGTTCGCAAGGTTCTCTCCGCGACGTCAGTCCCTCGTTACTTATCCACGCGAGTCGCGCTGCGCCACTTTGCGTGCAGCCAAATGAGAATCCCAATCGCGCAAATTTCCAAGGGACCAGACTTCAGATATACGGCCGTAAATCCCTGCACGATGTCGTGAGCGACATAGGTGCCGTGGTAGATGGCCCAACCTACGCCGACGGAGGCGAGGATTGATCCGAAATTTGCTTCCAGCCTGGGAGTCATAAACGCAGGCCATTCCAAAAATCGCGGGTGTCGTTGCGCTCATAGTACCCCAGTTATTTCGGCGCCACGTATAATTTGCTCTTTTCTCTATTGATGCTCCGACCGCAACTCAAAGAGTTCCAGGACCTCGCCCGGACAGCGACTCTCGTCCCTGTCGTCAAGACAGTAATGGCCGATCTGCTCACGCCGGTCTCTGCCTTTCTCGGCATTTCTGCCGGTGAGCAAGAGGCCTTTCTGCTGGAGTCGGTAGAAGGCGGTGAACGCATCGCACGCTACACATTTCTCGGTGTTCGTCCCTACATGGTTCTCGAAAGTCGCGGGGAGCAGGTCAGCATTCGGCGCGGGCGGAGTGTTGAGCGCAATAAAGGAAAACTATTCGACGTTCTATCCAAATTGCTCCGTGAACACCAGCCTGCTGCCTTGCCCGACTTACCGCCATTCAATTGCGGCGCTGTCGGCTTCATTGCCTATGATGCCGTGCGTCAGCTGGAGAAACTGCCGGAAGAGGCGCGAGACGATCTCCAGGCCCCCGACGCCTTTCTCATGTTCTTTGATCGCGTACTGGCGTTTGATCATCTGCGAAAGCAGATCCACATCATCGCAGTTGCTAACGTTCGGGATGAGCAGCCGAAGCAAGCATATGAACGTGCGGTAAAGGACATCGCCGGCCTGGAGCGGAAACTGGCGCGTGGAGTATCGCGGCCAAGAGCACGTCCGCGCAAAGAGAGCTATAAGCTTAAGGAAACCACAGGCCGCAGCACGTTCCTCAAGAGCATCCTGAAAGCCAAAGAGTATATTCGGGCCGGCGATGCCTTCCAGATCGTTCTTTCTCAACGCATGGAACTCGAGCCCGGCGTGCCAGCCTTCGAGATTTATCGCGCACTGCGGATGATTAATCCTTCCCCGTATCTGTATTTCCTGCAGGCGCGCAATTTCCAGGTACTCGGCTCCTCACCCGAGATGCTCGTTCGCGTAAGCGGCCACAAACTGGAATATCGTCCCATCGCGGGAACGCGGCCGCGCAGTCCTGATCTCGAGGAAGATCGTCGCTGGGAACAGGAGCTGCGCGAGGACGAGAAGGAACGTGCCGAGCACGTGATGCTTGTGGATCTTGGACGGAACGATCTTGGGCGGGTCAGCGAGTACGGCTCGGTCCAGGTAAAAGACTTCATGTTCGTCGAGCGCTATTCCCACGTCATGCATTTAGTCTCGGCGATTGAAAGCAAGCTCCGCCCGGAACTTCATGCCATCGACGCCTTCGCTGCTGCATTCCCAGCGGGCACACTCAGCGGCGCTCCCAAAGTGCGAGCAATGGAAATCATCGAAGAGCTCGAGCCCGTCCGGCGCGGCATTTACGGTGGAGCGATTCTCTATGCCGATTTCGCCGGCAATCTGGATTCATGCATTGCGATCCGCACGATGTTCATGCAGGGACGCCGCGCCTATGTGCAGGCTGGCGCCGGCATCGTAGCGGACTCCGTTCCCGAAACGGAATATCAGGAATGCTTGAACAAGGCTAAGGCCCTGCTGCGCGCGGTTGGGATGGCCAGGAATTACGAATGAACTTTCCAAGCTCCTAAGCTCCCGAGCTGCTAAGCTCTGAAAAAGCATGGGTGATAGCTGGGACCAACGGCTCAGAAGCCCAGGAGCTTAGAAGCTGGTCATGATCTTCGTTCTCGACAACTACGACTCGTTCACCTTCAATCTTGTTCAGTACATTGGCGAGACCGGAGAAGAGGTGCAGGTTCGGCGCAATGATCAAGTCACGGTGGAAGAGATCGAAGAGATGGCTCCGCGCAAAATCGTGTTGTCACCAGGGCCGTGCACTCCCAACGAAGCCGGTATCTCACTGGAACTGATTCGGCATTTCGCCGGCAAAATTCCGATCCTCGGTGTGTGCCTTGGACATCAGGCCATCGGCGCTGCATTTGGCGGAACTGTCATTCGTTCTGATCGCATCATGCATGGCAAGACCAGCATGGTGGAGCATGATGGCCGCACCATCTTCCGCGGCGTGAATTCACCCATGGTCGCAAATCGCTATCATTCACTGATAGTCGAAGAGAAGAGTTTGCCGAAAGAGCTCGAGATTTCTGCCCGCAGCGAAGAGAACGGTAAAACTGTGATCATGGGGCTTCGCCATCGCAGTCTTCCTGTGGAAGGCGTGCAGTTCCATCCTGAAAGCGTGCTCACGCCAGACGGCGCCAAACTGATTCAAAACTTCCTGCAGTAGTCCGACTTCAATGAACTTGCACCAACTGCCCGCAACTGAAATGGCAGAACAGGTCCGGCGCCGTCAAATTTCGCCTACAGAACTCGTGGAAGCGCATCTTGCAAGAATCGAGCGGCTCAATCCGAAGCTGAATGCGTTCATCGAATTGCGAATGGACGAGGCACTCGCCGAAGCTAAGGCAGCGGAGAAGATGGTAGAGAAAAGCGATCCGCTGGGTCCCCTTCATGGCGTTCCTATCAGCATCAAGAGTGCGATTGGAGTTGCTGGACTCAAATTCGAGTGTGGGAGTCCTACTCGCGCCGGACTCGTCGCGCAGCAAGACGCGGTTCTCGTTCAACGACTCAAGAAAGCCGGAGCTATTGTCCTCGGCAACACCAACGTTCCCGAGTTGCTTATGGCATATCACACTGACAATCCACTCTACGGACGCACCAATAGTCCCTGGGATCCTGAGCGCACGCCAGGCGGCTCCAGCGGTGGCGATGCGGCGGCCATCGCTGCGGGCTTGTGTGCGGCAGGAATCGGCAGCGATGGAGGCGGTTCGATCCGTGTACCTGCGCATTTCAGCGGCATCTGTGGGCTGAAACCTACCCCCGGACGCATTCCTATTACGGGACACTGGCCTGAGAGTGGCGGGCCGTTTGCTCTGCTTGGCGTCGTCGGCCCGATGGCTCGATCTGTGGAGGACCTCAGTCTTCTCTTTCGCGTGATTGCAGGATTCGATGCGGGTGATCCGATGGCAACGCCGATTCCGTTACGAGAAACATCTGATGAACAATTGCCGAAGCTCACAGTTGGATATCTCGAAGAGCATGCTACAGCTCCTGTGACTTCTGAGACGCGAGCAGCTGTCAAAGCCGCAGTAGCGGCATTGAGGGATGCCGGGCTGCGGGTGGAGCATTTCGAGCCCGACGTTCTCAACCAAGCTCGCGAGCACTGGTGGACACTCTTCGTGCGACTTGCTGCCGAGATGCTCGCACCCGAGTTCAAAGGCCGTCAGCACGAGACCAGCGCGATTCTCACCTACTCCGATCATCCGCCCACGAAAGAGGAGCTTCTGGCCGCCTGGTTCGGACGCGACCAGCTTCGCCTTCGGCTGATGCAACAGATGAATCGAGCACCAGTCCTGATCTGCCCGGTGTGCTCGATTCCGGCTTTTCGCCACGCAGAGCGCGAATGGATTATCTCCGGTAAACGCATCTCCTACATGGATGCGATGAGCTACACCCAATGGTTCAACCTACTTGGAAATCCAGCCGTGGTTCTGCCCGCAGGTTCGTCATCAGAAGGGTTGCCAATCGGGGTTCAAATTGTGGGGCAGCCGAATTCGGAGGAACTGATCCTGAAGGTCGCGGGGGTGGTAGAACAGGCGCTCGCGCCAGCAAAGCAGTCACCTATGATGACTGAAAGCAGTGTCTCTGCGGTCCAACCATAATCGTCCGCGCAACCGCCTACTCGCTCGCCAATTCTAATCAAGCTACCGCAAAATTTAAGGAGGGCTTATGCGAGCTGGAATTGGAAGCTGCGTCGGATCATTTGTTGGCGGAACCGCGCTCGGAGCTGGTTTGATGTACATCCTGGATCCCAATCGTGGCAATGCGCGTCGCGCTAAGCTGCGCGAGAAAGCAATTCGCGCAGTGCACATGACCCAGCGAGAGGCGAATAAGCAATTACGAAACGCGGGCAATCACCTCGTGGGAATAATGCGGGAAGTCAAGTCATCCATTCGTGACCGGTCTTCCGAAATCTCCGATGACATACTCCTTGACCGCGTTCGCGCTCAGCTCGGCCGAGACGTTCGCCACATGCGCATGCTCGACTTCACCGTGGAGGACGGATGCGTAATCGTCGCCGGCCAAGCACTTCGCGGCGAAGCGGACAAGATTCGCGGCAGACTGAGAAAGACCAGAGGCGTGCGCGATTGCGATGTGCGGGTGGCCGAGGTAAGCCAGAGTGAGATGGAGCGTCTGGCTGGCGGACGAGGCTTCAATCCTCAGCGTGCGGCGTTGTAAGCGATACACACGTCGATGGGAGTCCACAGTGTCCAGCGAACTGGAGATCGTAAGACTTAAAAACGAAAGTCCGGCCGCAGGCGGCCGGATCCACGTTTTTTAGCTTTGCGTATTCCCTATTGCCTATTGCTTATTGCCGCTTTTCTTTTCCCAGGGGCGGACAGGCCGAACCGACGTAGGATCGTCGCGGTCCTCCACGCGGTCGTACATGTAGCGGTCGCTGACGGTGCCGAGGCCTTCATTGTAGAGGCTGATGGAGCCGGTAGCCTCCTTCAGCTCCTCGGAAAAGTTGTGGATAGCCTTCAGGTGATCGGCTGTGGCGGGGATTTCCTTCTTTGTGGTCTTCAGGAACTTCTGGTAGCCTTTGTCCACCAGACGCGCGATCTCGCTGCCTATCAGGTATCCCGGTTTGGCAAAGAGGCGGACGCCGCCGTCTTCGTCGCGCTGGATCGCTGCAGAGACGTTGTATTTCTTCAGGAAGACACGATTTGAAACGCCGGGCGCCTCAAGAACATCGAATTGATGATCTCGTAACCAGCCGAGTGCCTGGTCGTATGTCACAGCTTCAACTTTGTTTGCCATCGATCTCGCTATGTCTTCCAGCCCCCGTTCGCCTCTGTCCTGCGAGCTACGGAAGCTCAGGTTTCCGGCTGTTGTGCTGTAGATAGCCAAGCCTTGCCGGTTTGTTGCCCCGCCCCGTACGCCATCATTAGACTTTTAGGAACGGTAAGCGGCTACTTTCGCATACGACTGAGGGACTGAGCAAATTACGTGAGTGCGATTACGTCCCAATTAGCGCCGAAAGCGATACGCCAAGTGCTTGGAAAGACACAACTTGAGCGCGTTGGCAGTACGCCCTTGGTGCGCCTGACGAGGATCACCGGGAGCCTGCCCAGAGTCCAGATTCTGGGCAAGGGGGAATGGGCGAATCCCGGCGGCTCGGTAAAGGACCGTCCAGCCCTGAATATCGTTCGTGAAGCCGAGCGCAATGGACAGCTTGGCACTGGCCGTACCCTGCTCGATGCCACCAGCGGGAATACCGGCATCGCCTATGCCATGATCGGCGCGGCACGTGGATTCCCGGTCAAGCTTTGCATGCCGTCCAATGTGTCGCTCGAGCGCAAACGCATCCTGAAAGCGTATGGCGCGGAGATCGTCTGGACGGATCCCAATGACGGCTCCGACGGAGCGATTCGTCAAGCCCGCGAGCTGGCGGCCAGCGAGCCGGACAAGTACTTTTACGCCGACCAGTATTCGAACGATGCCAATTGGCGTGCCCACTATCACACGACAGCCAACGAAATCTGGAGCCAGACTGAAGGACGCGTCACGCACTTCGTGGCGACCATGGGAACCAGCGGCACGTTCGTCGGATGCACGCGACGCTTGCGTGAACTGAATCCGAAGATCAAGTGCATCTCGCTCCAGCCGGACTCGCCCTTCCACGGACTCGAAGGTTTGAAGCACATGGCGACGGCCATTGTGCCGAAGATCTACGATCCGTCGCTGGCGGATGAAGATCATGGCATTTCCACTGAAGCTTCATACGCGATGCTGAAGCGGCTTGCGCGAGAAGAGGGACTGCTGGTTGGGATTTCGTCGGGCACGGCAGTGGTCGGGGCTTTGGAGCTTGCCCAGCGGCTGGAAAATTCAGGATGGATTGCGGAGAACGGCGAGGCGGTGATTGTGACGATCCTGTGCGATTCGGCTGACAGATATGTGAGTGAGCGACTATGGGAGGAATGAAGGAACCAGGTGATGGCGTCATCGGGTGAAGTCGGCAATGCTTAGGATTTCCCAAATCGAATATAGCTCGATCCGCCGGCACGGCGAAGAAACGTACCCGCACGAATGCTGCGGGGTGCTGCTCGGGAGTTCAGATGGCGAGACACGCAGCGTAACCAAAACAGTGCGTTGTGGAAACACGCGTTCTGACTCGCCGCACAACCGCTATCACATCGCGCCGCAGGACCTGGTACGCATTCAGCGTCTGGGACGCGAGGCAGGCTTAGAGATCGTGGGCTTTTACCACTCACATCCTGATCATCCCGCGCGCTGGTCCCAAACTGACTTGGCAGAAGCGCATTGGATCGGCTGCTCGTACGTGATTACCAGCGTCGAGCACGGTCAGGCGAAGATCACGAATTCGTTCGAGCTGGCGGGCGAGACGGAAGAAAACAAGCACTTCGCAGACGAAGCAGTAGGCGTAATGGCCGAAGTTGCTGCGATTGCAAATGAATCGACTGGATAGACCAAATCATCCATCTATTTCTCGGGATTTTTGTGAAGTCTCAAATTGAACAACATCGGCTGAAACCATGAAAATTTTCATCCCAACTCCATTACGGCAATACGCAGGCAAGCAGGACGCTGTGGAGGTTTACGCGTCCACGATAAACGATGCGCTGTTCAAGCTCACTAGCACGCATCCCGATTTGAAACGGCATCTCTACACCGAGGACGGCAAGCTGCGCGCCTTCGTGAACCTGTATCTGAACGATGAAGATGTCCGTTATTTATCAGAGAAAGAAAATACTCGAGTGAAGGAAGGAGACCACCTCTCAATCATCCCCTCGATTGCAGGGGGCGTGGAACAGGACTTACTTCACCCGATCACCCGATGGCCCGATCACCCGATTCGCCAGGCTGCTCGGGACTCCAGAAACTAGGACCCAATGGCCACCTCCACTCTCGTATCCAACGCACTCAGTAAAGACGAAATCCTCCGCTACTCGCGGCACTTGATCATGCCCGAGGTCGGCATGGAAGGTCAGCAGAAGCTGAAGGCAGCCAGTGTGCTCTGCATAGGCACCGGAGGGCTCGGCTCGCCGCTCGCGTTGTATCTCGCCGCCGCGGGCGTGGGCACGCTCGGTCTTGTCGACTTCGATGTGGTGGACTTCACGAATCTGCAGCGGCAGATCATTCACTCCACCGCAGATGTAGGACGCTCGAAGCTTGACTCCGCCACCGACAAAATCGAAGCGATGAACCCATTCGTCGAGGTTCGCCGATTTGATACTCGCCTCAGCAGCGACAACGCCATGCGAATCTTCCGCGACTTCGACATCATCGTCGATGGGACGGACAACTTCCCCACGCGGTATCTCGTGAACGATGCTTGCGTGCTCAGCGGCAAGTTGAATGTCTATGGATCAATCTTCCGCTTTGAAGGCCAGGCCAGCGTCTTCGGCGCCAAAGATGGCCCGTGCTACCGCTGCTTATATCCCGAGCCACCACCGCCGGGATTGGTGCCCTCGTGCGCGGAAGGCGGAGTTCTCGGCATTCTCCCCGGCCTTGTAGGCCTGATCCAGGCGACAGAGACGATCAAGCTGATCCTCGGCGCTGGTGACCCGCTCATTGGACGTCTGCTGCTCGTTGATGCGCTGGGCATGAAATTCCGCGAACTCAAGCTGCGCAAAAATCCTGACTGCCCAGTCTGTGGCCCCAACCGTACCATTACGGAACTGATCGATTACCAGGAGTTCTGCGGCATTCGCGGCGAAGAAGCTCCAGTAAGCACGACGGCCCCCGAGATTCAGCCGGAAGAACTCAAGCGACGCCTCGATGCCGGTGAGGACATCTACATCCTCGATGTCCGCGAGCCACACGAGTATCAGATTTGCAATCTCAACGGGCACCTGATTCCACTCGGCGATCTGCCGAAGCGCATGAACGAACTCGATTCCAGCCGCGAGATCGTCGCCCACTGCCGCTCAGGAGTGCGCAGCGGCAAAGCCGTTGACTTCCTGCGCCAGGCGGGGTTCCGCAAGGTGAAGAACCTGGCAGGCGGAATCCTGGCGTGGGCAGATAAGGTGGATACGAGAATGCCAAAGTATTGAGAGCGCCTATCGTTGAGACGTCTACGCAGGGCTCCCGCCGCTGGGCTGCGAGAATTCCGCGCTGCGCGCTCTTGTCGTCCCAGGAAGTTATGTCTGGTTGCGTAGGCCGATCTTGCAACCCTTGGACTGGCGAATCCAACTTCTCCAACGGTGAGAACGAATTCCACATCTTGATGAACTAGAATTTCCATTCACATGTCCAGCCGAGCAACTTCCCTCGCCGTACGCCGGCAGCCGATCGCCGAAACCCGCTTTCCCGGTTTTCCCGCCGAAGCAATCACGTTCCTTCGAGGACTTGAGCGCAACAACAAACGCGAATGGTTCCAACCACGCAAGCACATTTATGAGGAACAAGTTCGCAGTCCACTTGAATCGTTAGTCAACGCGATTAATGGCGAGCTTGCGGAGTTTGCTCCGCGATACGTGACACCGGTGAAGAAGGCTGTCTTTCGCATATATCGCGATACTCGCTTCTCCAAGGACAAACGGCCTTATAAGACTCACGTCGCGGCCACCTTCTATCTTCAGAACCTTTGCAAGGCTGCCGGCCCGTGCTTCTACTTTCATTTCACCGCAAAAGAGCTGCTGGTCTTCGCGGGGGTCTGGATGCCGGAGCGCGACGAACTCCTTGCCATCCGAAGTCTTCTGGCCGAACGTCATGGGGAGTTTCGCGAGATCCTGCGCGGCAAGCCGCTGCGAAATGCGATGGGAGAACTTCAAGGCGAACAACTCTCGCGTGTGCCCAAGGGATTCGCGAAAGATCATCCTGCAGAAGATCTGATTCGCAGGAAGCAGTGGTTCCTGGAGCACACTCTCGATGGCGAAGTGATTACTTCAGGAAGAATGCTGCCCGAGATCATGAAGCGCTTTCTCGCGGCGGCGCCGATGCTCGAATTCCTCAATCAGCCTTTTGTGCAGGAACGCCGGCCAAAGAAACTGCCGTTCATGGCCTTCTGAGCCGCAGCTGTTGCCTTAGCCCGCGTGGTACCCGGCCGATCTCGGCCGGTACGTGGCTGGCGAGCCGAGAAGGGCCTGAATAAGCAACGCATGCCGTCTTTGAATTGATTTTGTGACTCAGCCACTTCCTGTGCTGTGCAAACGGGATGCATATCTCAACCTTGTACCGGCCGGGGGCGGCCGGAACCACGCAGGCAAGGCGCTATGCGCCTGCTGTCGCAGTCGCCGCATTGCCCCTTACCGTTCTCTGGAACCGATCTCGCGGCAGAGCTGCGAATGAGGATCGCGGGGTGAAGGGTGCTGGCAGCCGGCTGTTAGCCTTGACAGTTCAACAGCTTCCACAGGATGCAATATATTTTTTGCAGGCCAGCCTTTTTGGGGGGCTCCGCTTCTAACACAGACAAGTACCCGTTATGCTTTCCTCGCTTCCATCAGCTGAGACCTGGATCAGCAGTCTGCTCGCAGGCATCTCGCAAGCCGGCACGGTGGTGACTGTTAGTGTCTTCCTCGCCTGCGCGTTTCTCGCTACGCGCTGTAAAGGGCGTTGTTGCGAAGATGAAATCTTCCGTCCGCATGTGATCTAGCAGCTTCGCCGTTTCCGCACATTGCAGGCCAGAACTCCTCTTGTCACTTTGCCATCTGCCCGCGTCGCTGTAGTTTCTGATTCTTATGAGCGACGCAAATGCCCGCCGCGTGCTTGCCCTGGTGCGCGTTGCCGTGGGCGTCATGTTTCTCTTCTTCGCCGAATACAAAATCGTGGGCTCGGAGTTCGTCCACGGAGGTTTTCAGAAGTACATCGGCACGTATGTCGACCAACACCAGGCAGTCAGCTGGATACGACCGATGCTGACTGCCTGGGTTCTCCCTCATCCATTCCTGTGGGCTCGGATCGTGGCCTGGAGCGAACTGCTTATCGGCATCTCACTGGTGCTCGGATGGCTTGTGCGTTTGAGTTCATTAGGAGGCATAGTGTTCATGCTGGCAATGACCTTCTCGAGCTGGTATGAGCCCGGTCATGGCGCGCCAGCTTGGAGGTATTTAGGCGCCCATCTCGATAACATTCCCTTAGCAATGCTTTTCCTGATCTTCCTTGTGTTCAACGCGGGAAAAACTTGGGGAGTGGATGGTGGGGTTAAATTGCCGGGCAAGTGAAGGCAATACCGGCGGCGATAGCTACCGGGTAGTGGACACAAGGAGAGAATCGCCTGATTGAGGACACTCACTCAGCGCCTGCCGCCGCCGGTGCTACTCTTCACGCACTCTCAATGACCGCCGAGATTTCTTCCCACTCCTTCATCAGAGACTCCAGATCGGATCGCCGGGTCTCCAATAAGCTCGTCACTCTCGCCGTCTCCTGTGCGGTCACAAAGTTCTGAAGCGCCTGCTCGCATTCTGCGATGCCGGCCTCGACTTTGGTGATTTCTTCCTCGATCTCATGCACCCTTTCTTTCATTTGCCGAAGTTTGATGGGATTCACTCGCCTCTGCTTCGGCTCGGCAGAGTCTTTTGCCGCGGGAATACCGTTCTTCGCTGCGCGTAAGTCGGAGTGGGCTTCTGCAGTCTCAGCCATTGAACGCATGGCAGATTGACTCTGAGGCGCGCTGCTGCTCAGCTGAGTCGCGCCACCTTGCTTGCGCCAGAGATAATCTTCGTAGTTACCCGGAAATACCTCGACGTTGCCGCCGCCTACTTCGAAGACTCGCGTGGCCAGCTTGTCGATGAAATAACGATCATGCGAAACGAAGACGACGGTTCCGCTGAACTCCTGCAGTGCGTTCAGCAGCACGTCCTTGGCCCTCAGATCCAGGTGATTCGTAGGCTCATCCAGCAACAGAAAATTTGAGGGATGCAGCAGCATGCGCGCTAATGCATAACGATTGCGTTCGCCTCCCGAGAGCACGCCCAGCGTTTTGAATACGTCATCGTCCGAAAACAAAAAGCAGCCGAGCAAGTTGCGGAGTTCGGTCATCGTGGAACGTGGAGCGACCTCTTCCAGATCATCCAGCATGCGGCGTTCAGGACTGAGCACTTTGTACTGGTCTTGCGCGAAGTAGTCTGGCTCCGCGTGGTGTCCAAGAACGTACTCACCGGCCGTAAGCGGTTCACTGCCGCTCAACATGCGGATCAGCGTCGACTTGCCCGCGCCATTTGCGCCTACAAGAGCAATGCGATCACCGCGCTCGATCACGAAGTTCACATTACGAAAGACTTCCTTGGTGTCGTAATTCTTGGCCACTCCCTTGAAGTCCGCGACCATTCGTCCGCTTGGTTTGGGTTTCGGAAAATGAAAATGGATGGTTTTCTCTTCCGGCGGAATCTTGATGCGCTCCATGCGTTCAAGTTCCTTGATGCGGCTCTGGACCTGTTTTGCCTTGGTCGCCTGATAGCGAAAGCGATTAATGAAGGCTTCGAGCTGCTCGATCTTCTCGCGCTGATTTCGATACGCGGACTCAAGTTGCGTCTTACGCTCTTCCCGTTGCGCCAGGTACTTCTCGTAATTCCCGCTATAGAACTGCACACGCTTGTTCCAGATCTCGACCGTTTTCTTTACCGTGACGTCGAGGAAATAGCGGTCATGGGAGATGAGCACAAAGGCATATGGGTAGTTGCTGAGATAGTCTTCAAGCCAGTTGCGTGTCTCGAGATCCAAATGGTTCGTGGGTTCATCGAGAAGCAACAAATTCGGTTTCTGCAGCAGGAGCTTGGCGAGCGCAATTCGCATCTGCCATCCGCCCGAGAACTCCTCGGTCGCCCGCTGCCAATCTTCTTTGCGGAAGCCCAGGCCGGTTAATACCGCGCCGACCTGAGCTTCCAGCGCGTAGCCATCGTGTGCATGGAACTGCGTCTCCAGGATGTGGAATCGATCGGCAACCTGCGCGTATTCAGCACTAACGTGATCCAGCTCGGACATGCGGACAGTGAGTTGTTCGAGTTCCTGCTCCATCGCGCGAATCTCGTCGAAGACAGAGATGCATTCGACGAAGACCGTCCGTCCGCTAAGCGAGAGACCATCCTGCGGAAGATAACCCGCGGTAATTCCCTTCGTGCGCACGATGCTGCCGTAATCGAGCGATTCGATTCCGGCAAGCACTTTCAGCAGCGTGGATTTTCCCGTCCCATTAGCACCGACCACGCCAACGCGGTCGTTGGGTGTGATCAGCCAATCAAGATCTTCGAACAGCAGTTTGTGGCCGAAGCGCTTTCCAGCGCCCGAGAGCTGAATCATAAAAGGCAACAAGCGATAGGGCAATAAGCAGAAGCCAAATCGCACATCGTCTTAGCTTATCGCTAATTGCTTATTGCTTATCGCTGGGTTTGCCCCTCAGCCCAGCTGGATTCTCGTGGGTCCTTTCGCGAATATTGGCCTTTAACGCGGTGCCAATATGCACCGCCGACTCTCCGTACTTGTCGCGCAGGCGATCGGCTGCAGAGAGCGCCTGTCGCCAGCGCTCGTCGCCGTCGAAGTCGAATGAGGCGGTTGAGCCGGGGGAGTCGAATCCGGATACATGCACTCCAAGCAAGCGCACGCGAGCGCCCTTTCTCCAATTGTTGTGAAAGAGGACACGGATATTCGAGAGGATCGCGTGATCGCTGCTGGTTGGCTCCGGCAGGGAATGCGCTCGCGTGATGGTGTGGAAGTCCGAATAGCGCAGTTTCAGCTGAATGGTTCTCGCTTCAAATTTCTGCTCGCGCAGACGTCGTGCAACCATCTCCGTTAATCGTGCTAGCGTGGTCTCCAGCACCTGGACGTCCGAGGTATCGTCGCCGAAGGTATGCTCATGGCTAATGGATTTCGGCGCGTTTTCGCCGATCTCCTCGTCGAACCAGCCGCCGGCGTCTTCGCCTCGAGCTTTGCCGGCCATCGCTGATCCGACAACCCCGAACTCATGCTCGAGATCTTGACGCGCGTTGAGCTCCGCAAAAGTGCGAATGCCCATCTCATGCAGGCGCGCTTCGGTGACTTTGCCGATGCCGGGCATCTTCCGCACTGGAAGCCCGGCAAACATCCGGATTTCGTGACCTGGATGAACGAAGAGAACGCCGTTGGGCTTTGCCAGATCCGAGGCGATCTTGGCCACAACCCGAGCACTGCCGATTCCGATGGAGCAATTCAGATTCAGCTCAGTGCCAATCGCGTTGTGCAAGCCGTGAGCTGCCTTAAGCGGCGGACCGAGCAAACGCGCAGTGCCGGTCATGTCGAGATAGGCCTCATCGACCGACGCCATCTCTATTTTCGGTGAAAAGCGGCAGAGGATTTTGCGAACCTTGTCTGAGTACTCGCGATAGAGCTCCATGTGCCCATCGAGGTAAATGCCATCAGGACACAGTTTGGCCGCGGTGCGCAATGGCATTGCAGAGTGCACGCCGAATTTCCGCGCAGCATAGGACGCAGCAGCGACTACTCCGCGCTGATCCTTGGCACCACCCACGATGACGGGCTTGCCCTTGAGCGACGGATCGAGCAGCTCCTCCACGGAGACAAAGAAGGCGTCCATGTCGACGTGGAAGATAATGCGGGAGGAATCCACGCAGCTATTTCATCACAGGAAGGGAGAGAAAGCTGTTTCAACTTTTATGATAGTGGTAATAGCCAATTCCCACGCGCATATGCCGCTGAATGTCGTCCGGCACTGTGATGGCAATGGTGAGTCCCAGGATCGCGTGGGCTACGCCGAGTGCGTAGATGTTGCGATTGCGACGAAATATCTCGCAGGCGATGCAGCCGGCGATCAGGCAGGTCACGAGCAGTACCGGATTGGGAATGTGCGCGAGGCAGAAAAGTCCCGCACTCAGCAGAATCGCGCTGCGCGGAGAGACCAGCTTCTCGAAACGCAGGTAGAAATACGATTGCAGAATGAATTGTTGCAGCACAGCCCAGATCGCGTACCCGCTCGAGTGCTTCGCCTGGGCTACCGCTCCAAACAAGGGATGCAGAGTTCCTGCCGCCCACGCCAGCAGCATTGCCGCGCTCGATACTGCGATTGCAGAGGGAATCACCCACAGTGAGGTACGCAATCCGCGCACACTCAGGCCGATCTCGCTGAGTTTGGGGCGATGTGCGATCGTGCTCGCAACGATGAACGCAAATGAAATCCAGAAGAGCCGGAATTGCGTCTTTCCGTAATGCCAGATCGTCGCTTCGATAAGCGCCCAGGCGGTGAATATCTCAAGCAGGTAAATGAATCTTAAGGAAGGGCTTGCTTCTTCCACCCTGGAGGCACTGATACCAGATAAGCCGAACATTGCAATCCCGTTACTTCAGATGTTGTGAGTAGCCGAAAGGGAGGATGCGTTGAATAATAATTGTGGAAATCATGTTTGTAACTAAGAAAATTAAGGTCTTTTGCGGATTGCTGGTACTGACTGTTTTGCCAGCTCATGCCGCCACGCTCTTCAAGGACCCCCAGTTCAAGGTGAAAGTTGTGCGGAACGTCCAGTTCGGGGCGGGAGACGTTCGCGAGCCGGGTCCGGCCAAGAAACCCCTGCTCTTGGATGTTTACCTGCCGGAGACCGCCGAAGCCGCTTGGAGGCGTCCGGCGATGATTGCCATTCACGGTGGTGGGTTCCTGTTTGGGGATAAGGCCGAGATGACTAACCTGTGCCGTGAGTTCGCGGCACGCGGATATGCTTGCTTTTCAATCAATTACCGGCTAGTACCGGACGATCCACCGGGTTCGGCGCAAGACCAGTATGCCCGCACCGTCTTTGCCGCCGTCGAAGACGCCCATCGTGCAACGCAGTGGATCCTCGCGAACGCCGGCAGATACGACATCGATCCCTCAAGGCTCTTCATCGGGGGCTCCTCCGCGGGAGCTGTGACCTCGATGCTCCTTGCCTACAATCCCGAGATAAAGAGCCCGCGCTTCCGGGCGGTAGCCGATATGTGGGGGACGATGGGGGGCAGGGTAGGCTGGATCAAGAAGGGCGGGCCAGCGCTGGTGATCATGCATGGCAAGGAGGACGAAACCATCACCGTAAGCGCCGCCGAGCAAATCGATGCAAGGGCACGCCAGATCGGCCTGCCTCATGAAACCTTCCTCATTGACGGCATGGGACACGGCCTGCCTTTGAACCTGCAGGTCAATGGTCAAACCCTGCTCCAGCATCTGGTGGACTTCTTCTATCGCCAAATGCCTGCCCACGGTACTCGAACGTAATGCTTTAGTTGCGAAAGCCCGGGAGCTTCGGGCTAGAATGCCGGGTCGGAATGGCATTTGAACCCAAACCTACACGGCGAACACAGCTCTATCGCGATCCCCGCGGGCTATTCGTTCACGACCTCATCCTGGAGGCCTGCCACAGGTTCGGGGAGAAGACTGCGATCATAGACCACTCGACCACTCCGCAGCGGTCGCTTAGCTATGCGGAGTACGGAAGCTTGGTGGAACGGCTGGCCGCCCAGCTAAGTGCCCGATTCAAGCCGGGAGAAATGATTGCCATCTTCCTCTTCAACTCCTGGGAGTTTTGCGTCTCCTACCACGCTGCCACGATGGCGGGCTGTATCCCAACACTCCTAAATCCGAGCTTTCGCGAACGTGAGGTGGCTTATCAACTCGAAACCTCGGGAGCCGTTGCGCTGATTACGGACGCGGCTCACGTGAAAGAGGTCAGTCTCCGCCGCATTGGGAGCGTACGGCAAATTTATACCGCCCGCGGGGAGGCGGCTGGAGCTGAGGATTTCGGAACGCTCTTACAGCCCACGACAGTCAGGCCGGCAAGGCCCGCTAGCGATGCCAGCACGACGATCGCCGGCCTCCCATTTTCAAGCGGCACCACCGGTTTCCCTAAGGGTGTAATGCTCTCGCACTCGAATCTGGTGACAAATGTTTTTCAGTTGCTTGCGCCCGGAGAGGAAGCTACCTACAGCAAAGACGACATCGCGCTGAACTGCCTGCCGCTGTATCACATCTACGGATTAAACGTGGTCCTGAACCCTTTGCTCGTAGTAGGCGGCACCCTGGTGCTGATACCTCGCTTTGAGGAGGCGAAGTTCCTGCAGCTGCTACGCGAGGAGCGCGCAACGTTTTTGCCTCTAGTTCCGCCGATTATCAATACGCTTTGCCACGCGGCCGACCGAGGAACATTTCCGCACGACCATCGTGTGCGCTACGCGAAGTCAGGGGCCGCGCCGCTGGCGGCCGATCTCTCATGGAAGTTCACGCGACAGACGGGCATACGTCTACGGCAGGGATACGGGATGACCGAAGCTTCGCCGGTTACGCACCTCGGCTACATCGAGCAGGATCTTTATCGTCCCGACTCAATCGGAGACGCCGTTGCGCAAACCGAATGCCGGCTGCACATGAGTCACGAGTCGTTTCATGGCGAACTCGTAATGCGCGGTCCGCAGTTCATGATGGGTTACTGGAACGCTCCTGAAGCGACCAGTGTGGTGCTTCGTGATGGCTGGTACTGGTCCGGTGACATGGCCACCGTCGATACCGACGGCTTCTACCGCATCGTCGATCGCGTGAAGGAGATGATCAAGTACAAGGGCTTCGCTATCGCTCCGGCGGAAGTGGAGTCCGTGCTGCTGGAGCATCCCATGGTGCGCGATTGCGGCATCGTTGGCCGCCAGGATCTGGTCGCCGGCGAGGTGCCATGCGCGTTTGTCGTTCTTCGTGACGGCAATTCCGGAAGCAACAAGATCGCAGACGAACTCTGCGGCTTCGTCGGCGAACGCCTCACGCGCTATAAGCAGCCGCGCGAAGTGCGTTTCGTGCCATTGATTCCCAGAAATCCTTCAGGAAAGATTCTGCGGCAGAAGCTGAGGGACGCGCTGAGAGAGATGTGAAAAATCGGATAATCGGGTGATCCGGTGACTCAGGTGCACAGCAACGCCGCTGTTGCGCTTGCTGTCGTGGAGGTCACTCGATTCCCACCTCTTCTATACTTCCCTTGCATTATTAACTCCACTTCGGGGACAATCCTCTTGCGCGGTTTTCTTCCTGCCCTTGCCCTGTGCGCCGTCGCTTCGAGCGGATGGTTTGCGGAAGTACTGCAGAAGCCCTCAGCCAGGCAGCAGCTCATGCGCGCCAACAACCTTGGTGTCGCTTATCTGAATCAGCAGAAGCTTGATCAGGCGCTAAAGGAATTCCAGGAGGTCGTCGCAGCCGACAAGGACAACACCAGCGGGCAGCTCAACCTCGGCATCGCTTTGCTCAATCTGGGCCGAGTTCCACAGGCAGAAGCGGCGCTACAGCGCGCAGCCCAGCTCGATGCGAAGAATCCCGCGGTTCCATACAATCTTGGCCTGCTGCATCGCAATAATGGCCAGGCCGAGCAGGCGATCGCAGACTTCACTAGGGCTGCGCAACTCGCTCCGGACGACACCTACGCTCACTACTTCCTCGGCGACGTTTACTCGCAGCAGCAGAAATACCCGGAAGCAGAGAAGGAATTTCGCCGCGCGGTGGAACTCGATCCAGTGAACGTCTCGGCCGAGTTTGGACTGGCAGGTTCGTTGCGCAGACAAGGCAAAGCAGATGAAGCCAAGCCGCACTTCGAGCGCTTCCAGAAGCTCACACGCGAGAAGCTCGGTTCGCCAATCAGCCAGATTTATGGAGAGCAAGGGCCTCTCTCCCTGGCGCGCATAATTCCCGGCGAGCCTCCGGTGCCAGCGGCAATTCCCGTTAAGTTTGCAGTTCTTGGTCCTGAATCGGGACTGCCGACCGCCTCTGCTGAAGGAAAACCAACAAATGTGGAATCGCCCGGCCCGGGAATTTGTGTCTTCGATCTCGATGGCGATGGGCTGCTTGACGTGCTGCTTCCCAATAGTGCAGGGCAACTTGCCCTATATCTGAATCGTCGAAAGAAAGGCTTTGAGAACGCCACGAAAGAGTCTGGACTGCAAGACGTGAGGAATGCAATCGGCTGTGCTGTCGGCGACTATGACAATGACACTAAACCCGATGTTGCGATCGCCGCCGGCGATCGTGTCTTGCTCTTTCATAATGAGGGCGGAGCAAAGTTCAGCGATCATACAAACGCGACTCATGTTGAGGTGAGCGGGCATCCCCTGAGCGCTACGTTTGTGGACTACGACCACGACGGCGATCTCGACCTATACGTAACTCGCTCCGACGGCGGAAACCTCCTGCTGCGCAACAATGGGGACAACACCTTCACAGACGTGACCACCCAGACGCAACTTCAAGGAGATGGTGCGGGAGTAATGCTGGCGAGCGACGTCAACAGCGATCGTGCGATTGATCTCGTGCTGACCTCGACAAGAGCCTCGCCGAGTGTTTACTTGAACCCGCGAGAAGGAGCTTTCAAGGCAGAGCGGCCATGGACTCAGCCTATGCCCTCATCGAGCCTCGGGGTTGTAGCGCTCGATTTCAATAAAGATGGCTGGACGGACTTCGCCTTCACACATCCCACAGCCCCCGGGTTAACGCTGTGGCGCAGCGTGAATGGGAAGTCGTTCGAAGCTGCGCAGCTTCCCAATTTGAACCTCCAGCGCGCCTGGGGAGTCGCCGCCGTCGATTACGACAATGATGGATGGATCGATCTGGCAGTTGTCGGCGAGAGCGATCGCGGATTCGAGATTCGGCTGTTGCGTAACTTAGGACCAAAGGGTTTTGAGGATGTTACCGCCGCAGTGGGACTCGATAAACTCAAGCTGCAGTCACCGCGCGCGCTGGTTGCCCCTGATATCGATGGCGACGGCGATTCTGACCTGCTTATCACGCAGGCGGATGGGTCGCTCGTAGCTCTGCGCAATGACGGCGGCAATAAGAATCATTCGCTGAGACTTGCACTCAAAGGGCTCAACGACAACCGAAGCGCCTTCGGGACCAAAGTGCAGGTCTTCGCCGGCGAGTCGCAACAGAAGTGGGAGCTCGCGGGTAGCAGTGGATACCTGGCGCAAGGTCCCGCAGAAATCATTGCCGGGCTCGGCCAGGAGACGCATGCCGATGTAGTTCGTATGCTCTGGCCTACCGGCGTGTACCAGGACGAGATCGAGCTTGCCGCAAACGAGCGGCACGAGATCCTCGAGATCGATCGTCGCGGAAGTTCCTGTCCAGTGCTCTTTGCCTGGAATGGCAGCCGCTACGAATTCATCACCGATGTGATAGGCGCGGCTGTGATCGGCCACTGGGTGGGTCCAAACCAACGCGATCTTCCCGATCCGGACGAGTACATCAAGATCGATGGCTCGCGCGTGCAAACGCACAATGGCCGCTTGAGATTTACGTTCGCCGAGCCCATGGAAGAAGTAAACTATCTCGATCAAGCGCGGCTCGTGGCCGTCGATCATCCGGCGAGTGCCGATATCTATCCCAACGAACGCTTCGTTGCCAATCCGCCATTTCCCGAGTTCAAGATCATCACTGCGCAGCATCCCCATGCGCCGGCTGGCGCGTGGGATGATGCAGGCCATGACGTGCTCCCAGCCTTGCTCACGCACGATCATCGTTACGTGACCGGATTCAAGCTGCTGCACTTCGCGGGTTTCGCCGAGCCGCATTCCCTTGTGCTCGATCTTGGCAAGTGGGACGCGTCGCGGCCCCTTCACCTGCTGCTCGATGGCTTTACCGAGTACTTCACTGCCAACTCGATGTACGCCGCCTATCAGGCGAACATCGCTGTCACCGCTCCATATGTCGAAGCTCAAGAGGCGGATGGAAGCTGGAAGCGGGTGATCGAGGACATGGGCTTCCCCGCAGGACTGCCGCGAACGATCACAGTCGATCTCACCGGCAAGGTCAAGCCTGGCACGCGAAAGCTTCGCATCGTGACGAACCTTCAGATCTACTGGGACCAGGCCCTCGTCGAAAACAGCGCTCCGCAACAGCGCGTACGAACCATCGAGGTTCCGCTCGCAGCAGCGCGATTGCACTTTCATGGCTATCCGAGAGCCGACGAGAGCCGCTTTCCCGGCGACCTGAATTACACATACGAGAACGTGAGTCTAACTGGTCCGTATGCGCGTCATATCGGCTCCTACACCCGCTACGGCGAGGTGCTGCCTCTGCTCAAAGCCGCGGATGACAAGTTCGTCGTCTTCGGTTCAGGCGAGGAGGTCATGCTCGATTTCGATCCGTCGAAGCTGCCGAAGGTGCCGGAAGGATGGAAGCGCGATTACCTGTTTTACGCGAATGGCTTCGTGAAGGACATGGATTTCTACGCAGCAGACGCCTTCACAGTCGATCCATTGCCGTTTCACAAAATGGGAATTTACCCGAATCCCCCGAGCTCGAAGTATCCGGTGGACGCACGCTCACTCGAATATCTGCTCGAATACAACACTCGATACCAATCTGGGAATGGAGTAAGCGAGTATAGGTACGTCTATCCGGGAAGATAGGAGGGCGCTCGCGACGGAGCCCCGGTTGCACGTATCATCAATCCGAAGTGTAATCGTTGCCCAAGCTGCTGATAACTAGCTCGTGCCGCGAAACGCGGCACGAAATCGATACGCGCCATCGCTGTAACTCTCATTCATTGATGGCGTCGTCTTGTGGTTTTGCTAATCGCTAATTGCTGACATTAATTCACCCAATCGCCCCGCTCATCGTCCCGCTTATCATCTGGCGGCTTGTAGTTGCCGTACTCGTCGAAATAGACGTTGCGGTCGTGCTTGCGCATGTACACCTGAAACTTCTTGGCCGCACGACGACGCTTCCAACGGTAATAGGAATTGCGGAGTCCGTAGAGTCGCTCTGAAAGGTTGATCGAAACGCCGCGACGCAAAAACAGCGTGTACCACAAATATCCCGCGCCGAGTCCCAGCAGAACCACGCAGAATTGCAGCGCGAAGTGGAAGAGCAGCAAGTAAGCCGTTTCGATCGCCGCGATGCCGACCACTACCCACTTGATCGGGACCTGAATCGGAATCGGGAACAGCATGATCATGGCTCCCCGATTCAGTAAATAAAAGACCATCAGGATGGCGTCCGCCGCGGCGCCGGAGCCCACAGCTGTTCCCTGCGCAATCACTCCGGTTCGCGATAAAGCAACGCCGACAGCACCCGCTACGATGAGGCTGCCGAAGAAGAGTCCATAAAACCGCTGCGAGCCAATCTGGCTCTCGACTGGGCTGCCGATGAAATAAATGCCAACGAGAGATAAGAGGAAGGCAATGGGATCGGCATACATGAATGGGTATGTGACCAGTTGCCACAACGATCCATGCAGGACCTTCTCGGGTTGAAGTATGCCCACCGCGAACGCTGCCTGACCGAGCCCAGGCGCAAAGGCGAGCATCAGCAACAAAGCGATATACACCGCGGTGCTGAAGAGAATGATCTGTCGAACTGCGCCGCGAAAAGGCGGCAATCCCATTTCAAACGATTGATGACGAGGAGACATACGTTCACATCCCGGACGAAGCGGCTGCGGCTCTGCCGGGTACGTCGATTCTACCGCTCGGACGCGGTACGACGAGCAAGCTGGCGTGTCCTTTCGCATCGACTGCGCGCAGGGCGAAGATCACGTTGTCTTTCGAAATCGGCAGCGTAACTGCAGTGCTGCCGGCGGGAGCGTTCATCGCGTGCTGCCAATATGGCTGATCCGCATCGCGCCAGAGAATTTGATATTGCCTCGCTCCTCCGCCCGGAGACGCCTCCCAGGTGAGGGTGGTATCGTTCGTGAGCCCGCGAGTATCAATGCGGACATTGGCAGGCGGAGCAGGCGCCAATGCCAGCGATGCCAGAGTCGCGGCATTCACGCGCGCCACGTTGGCGACATATCCAAAGTCGACGAATTTCAACAGATCGCCATACTCAATGCCATTCTCGATGCGCACGTTCTGATGCTGATGATGAAAGTCTTCACGGTATTCGGTAAAGCGAACGCCGGCAAATCCCTCTTCATTGAACGCGGTGTGATCGCCTCCACGCAGGAAGCGGTCGCGCCGGAAGATCAGCGTGGGCTGAAATTGCGGAAGATATTGCTTTGCCGTCTTGCGAATGTAGCGAGCGAGTTCTCGTGATCGCGAGTCGTTCTCGCCCCCGAGATTGCGAATACGCGTAATGTCTTCCGGCTTTGCCGACGCCGGTATCCCCTCCGAGAAGACGCGCACTGTGTCCTTGCGCTGCCCGGAATCTCCCGGCGTGGTGTTGCCGCCGACGATATCGTTATTCAGCACTCCCTGAATCTCCCAACCCTGCTGACGTGCCATCTCCGCGAAGTGCTTGGCGCCGTCGAGCCCTTGTTCCTCGCCGGCAACACTCAGAAAAATCAGGGTCGCAGGAAATTTGTATTTGCTGAGCACGCGCGCGCATTCGAGGCTTACCGCCGTGCCGCTGGCGTCGTCATTTGCTCCCGGCGCAGCATCTTTCGTGTTCAACGTGTCGGAATTGCGCGAATCGTAGTGACCGGTGACGAGGTAAATCCGTTTCGCGTTGTCGGGATCGGAGCCTTGCAGTACAGCGTAGACATTGGTCAGAGGCGTCGGAGTCGGTACCCGCGCCGCGACCGGTTGCGTAAATGAATCGGTCTTTACCTGCAGACATCCGCCACACGCGTGCGAGTAGCGCTCGAACTCCTCCTGAATCCATTTGGCGGCGGCGGTCACTCCCAGACCTTGCGAGATCATCTCCTGATCGTTCGAGGAGAGCGTATTGCGATTCTTGAAGGTAACCAGCCTCTCGATCGCGGCCCGAATGTGATCGCCGGAAATCTCCTTTAGAGCCTCGACGATCTGTGGATCAGGCGTAGCCGTATCCAGATCAACTTGTTTCACCGGAATCGGAGCTGGTGCGGGCGCCTGAGGAGTTTGGAGTTGAGGGTTCCGCTGCGTGACACCTGGGATTGAGAGCAACACTAGAAGAGATGCGAACCCGACGGTTGGCAGTATGGAGTTGTGCAAGGTCAGAGTTCCCTTTCGTATGTTGGCGCAGACTTGACGGCGAAAACTGTTAGATTCTAAAACTACGGAAGTGGCAATCACCACCCCGGCACTCATTAATTCTTGTAATGTAGAGGCCCGCGAACGGAGGCAATACAAAATGGTTTTGTGTCCCGAGTGTGACACCGATCTGGACATTGAAGAAGATGACATCGAGGAGGGCGACGTAGTCTCCTGCGCCGAGTGCGGGAGCGACTTCGAAGTCATCACTGCAAATCCGCTCGAACTCAAGAAGGTTAACGAGGACGAGGAAGACGAAGAAGAAGGGGACGAAGAGGAGGAAGAAGAGGAAAGTGACTACTGATCGTCGCCGCGCGGCAGCATTCCTGGCCATCGCCTGTATGCTCGCCGCGTCGTGCCTACTCGTAGCAGCCGACTCAAAACAGCACGAGCGCGATCCCTATGCACTGCTCTTTGGCACACTCTACGGTGCCGACGAGCGTCCGGCGTATGGCGTGAAAATCAAAATCCGCCGCGCCGACGAGAAGAAGGCGAAGTGGGAACTCTACTCCAACCACCAGGGCGAATTCGCCCAGCGCGTCCCGGCCGGAAAGGCGGATTACATCATTACCGCCGACGTGAAAGGCAATCCCAAGCCGGAATTAACTGTGCACGTCGAGAATGACGAGCGCAAGGATTTCGTGCTGCATATGAAAGGCAGCGGAAAGGCAAGCAATTAGCGATTAGCAATTAGCTAAAATCAGGGTCATAGCCACTTTGCTAGTTGCTAACCGCTAATTGCTAATCGCTGCTGTCCTACCTCTTCGCTGTCCCGCGCGCCATCTTCTTCATTTTTCGTTTTGCGGAACCACGCGGAACTGTGCGCTTCTGCTTCGGAGCTGCCTTTTTGCGGGCTGCGCGCTTTGCCTTCTTACGATCTTCGCTGCTGAGTGACTTTGTATTTGCCATTGCGTTCCAATCTGGATGAGGTTGTAGGAATTGCCACCACGATTGTAATGGCTAGGCGCTGCTTGCGTAGTTTTGCTTGCGTGGTTCCCGGCCGCCTCGGCCGGTTTGCGGCGTCAGTCGGCGTAGATGTGGGCTCGTGAGATTGAATTGTTTGGAAATGACGAATTCTAAAATCAACTTCTCGCAGCCCCAAACCCTGCCCGTCCGAAGGCGGCCGGAACCACGCAGGCAAAACCATGAATGCTATGGCTCTCTGATGAACATTCGCACGATGATGCCCGTGAGGATCATTCCCAATCCGACCCACACCAGCACGCGCCCAGCCCGGAATGCGCCTGTATTCTGAACAACGAAGCCGATCACGGCGACGGCTAATCCGCCCCACCGCAGCAAATGTCTTAGCGCTTGCTTGCTCACACTCTCTCGAGTTGCGCGAACTTTTCGACCAGCTTCTTCAGTCCGAACTGCGGGAATTGTACCGTAAGCTTGGCTTCATCTCCGTCGCCCTCGCGCTTGTAAACAGTGCCTTCTCCATATTTCGGATGCCGCACGCGCTGCCCTGGACGAAATCCACGTTTGCCGGTCGGCTCTGCGACTTCAACCTTGGGACGCGAGAACTTCTTGCCGCGCGAAGCGAAGAATTCGGCGATATTGTCGATCGACTGATAGGGTGACCTCCTGTCGCCGTTGCGCTTGGTTGAATACGTCTTCTCCGGAGCCAGCGAACGTCCGAGGCGCGCGCGGGACGACGCGCTTTGATCTTCGTCTTCGTAGCTGTAATGACGTCCTTCATCCACCTCGCTCAACGCAGGTTCGCGCGAGCCGCGATGCGAGCCGCCGATCTCTTCCATCAACTGCGGCGGAATCTCCTCGAGAAAACGTGACGGCACGCTCGCTTCCGGCAAATCACTGCCATAGCGCCGACGATAGCGAGCACGGCTCAAGACGAGCGTATCCATCGCGCGCGTCATACCGACATAGCACAGGCGGCGCTCCTCCTCCATCTCGTCAGGATTGAGGAAGGTGCGAGAGTGCGGAAAGAGTCCTTCCTCCATGCCGACGAGAAAGACCAGCGGAAACTCGAGCCCCTTAGCCGAGTGCAAAGTCATCAACGTGACCCGCGAGCCTTCCTCATATTGATCGGTGTCGCTCACCAGCGCCGCGTGATCCAGGAACTCGCTCAGTGTCTCGGCGCGATCCGCCGAGTCGCGCGCGGCATTTACCAGTTCCTGAAGATTTTCAATTCGGGAATAAGATTCCGGCGTAGCTTCCTCTTCCAATGCCTTTACGTAACCGGTGCGGTCGATGAGGAACTTAATGACCTCCGGCAAGGTCGCAGCGCCACCCGGCGTGCGGAAGCCCTCCACAGGTGTCTCGTCGGGTCCAGCGGATGGCGCACCCTGGCCTTCTGGTAGAGAGGCAGCATGCTGCGTCTCTACGCTGCTGCTTCGTTCCGCAGCGGGTGGTTGTACGTCCCATGAGCCAAATAACTCATGCTGCTCGTTGGCTCCAAAACCGAAGCTGGCTTCATCGTCTTCTGTGACACCCTGGTCACCGCCAACCTCGTCGTTCGCCTGCGCCACATCTTTGAGAGGCTGAACGCCGAGTGCCGACCGCCGATCGTCCGCCTGCGGCTGAACGCTGAGTGCTGCGTGCTGAGTGCTCGGCGCAGCCGTATCTGCCGCCAGCCGCTCCACAAAGCTCCCTCCCAGCATCGCTTTGGCATCCTCGATGATCTGCTTAAACTCGCTAAGCGCCTGAACTGCGCGCCCAGGAAGCAGCTTCTCCTGGATCGCCTGCTCCATGGCGCTCCACATGCTCACTCCGGTTTCGAGCGACAGCCGCTCGAGTGTTTCGAGCGTCGTTTTACCGATTCCCCGCGCGGGCGTGTTGATCACGCGCAGCAGAGCGATCGAGTCGTCAGGGTTCTGCAGCAGCTTCAGATACGAGATCATGTCCTTGATCTCGGCGCGCTCGTAGAACGAGAAGCCGCCCACAACGTTGTATTTCAATCCATAGCGACGCAGCGCTTCTTCGAACAATCGCGATTGTGAGTTCGTGCGATACAAAATCGCCGCACGGCGAGGCTCATCCATCTCACTCGGCTCTTTCAAGAAGCGTGAGATGTAATCGGCAGCGAAGAGCGCTTCATTCTCCCCGTCAGGCGCTTCGTAGTAATAAATCGGAGTGCCGCCCTGCCGGTCCGTCCACAGCGTTTTTCCTTTGCGCTGCTTGTTCTTGCTCACCACTGCCGAAGCGCCTTCGAGGATGTTCTCCGTCGAGCGATAGTTCTGCTCCAGACGGATAATTTTCACTTCGGGAAAGTCGCGCTCGAACTCCAGGATGTTGCGAATGTCGGCGCCTCGCCACGAGTAGATTGATTGATCCTCATCACCGACGACGCAGACGTTGTGGTGCTCGCCCCCAAGCAGCTTCATCAGCTCGTATTGCGGACGATTCGTGTCCTGATATTCGTCGATCAGAATGTACTCGTAGCGCTGGTTGTATCGACGACGTACCTCACCGGAACTCTTGAGCAGCCGCACAGCCTCGAGCAGCAGATCGTCGAAGTCCATGGCATTCGCTTTCCGGAGCTCCTGCCGATAGACCTCGTAAACGTGCGCCACACGCTCGGTGTTCGGATCGGCAGATTTGAGATAGACCTCCTGCGGATCGAGCATGTGATTCTTCGCCCACGAAATCCGCCCGAGGACGCTGCGCGGAGTGAGTTGCTTGTCATCAATGCCGAGCCGTCGAATCGCCGCCTTCACCAGCGACAGCTGGTCGGCTTCATCGTAGATGGCAAAGCTTTTCGTCAGTCCCTGATCGCTGATGCGCAGCGCTTCGATGTCGCGCCGCAGCAGGCGCACACAAAACGAGTGAAATGTTGAGATTCGCGGCTGGGCGACAGAGAAGTGCCCGACCAGCCGGCTGACGCGCTCGCCCATCTCGGCTGCGGCTTTGTTGGTGAAAGTTACTGCCAGTATCGAGTCTGGCGCGACGCCGTGGTCCTGGATCAAATGAGCGATGCGATGCGTGATGACGCGAGTCTTGCCCGATCCTGCTCCAGCCAGGATCAGCACAGGCCCGTTCACAGTCTCAACGGCTACACGCTGCTGCGGATTGAGGGTACTGAGGTCCAACCTCTCAGTTTAAAAGAAGAGACGGGTAATCGGGGCCATCGGTTTGGTTGTCATTCCGAGCGACGCGAGGAATCCCTCTTGCCATGAGAATGCCTGGGTATCGGTAGGGTAGGGATTCCTCGCCGCAAAATCCGCGGCTCGGAATGACAATGGCTGAGAGCACCCGATCCTCAATGGCTCCCCTTCAGCTCCGTGTAGATGGTATCGATCCAGCGCTCGGTGCTAACGAAATCTCCTGAGTACTTGCTGTACGCGGCGAGGACGTTGGCCTTCTTGATTTCATCGGCGGACTTGCCCTGGCTTACCTGTGCTGCGACCAGGTTGAACGTGTCTTCCACCATCTTGGTGAATGCGCGCATGTCGTCAACTGTGGAAAGGTCACCATGTCCGGGGATTACCTTGACATCCTGGGGTACGAGGGTCACGACTTTCTTCAACGCCTCGATCATGCCTCGAACGCTGCCACCGCTGTTGAGATCGACAAAGGGAAAGCCATAGGTGACGAAATCATCGCCCATGTGCAGCACGTTTGATTGCGGGAAGAAGATCACGCTGTCTCCGTCGGTGTGTCCTTTTGGGAAATGGATCGCCTGGATATCCTCTCCGTTCAGGTGCACCGATACCTTGTCTTCAAACGTAATTACCGGCAACACCTTGGCTGGCTGCGGCGGGATCTCCGGTCCGGGTCCCTTTCGCCCGGCAGCGAGGCGCTTGCGCACATTATCCTGGGCAATAATTGGCGCTTGCTGCGAAAAGACCGGATTGCCGCCAGTGTGATCGCCATGCCAATGCGTGTTCAGCACGAACCGCAGCGGCTTGTCGGCGATGCCCTTAAGAGCTGCCTGGATTTTAGGAGCCAGTGGCGCATACTGGTCGTCGACGATCATGATGCCGTCGTCGCCTACCGAGACGCCAATATTTCCTCCAGCTCCCTGCAACATATAAACGCTGCCGGCAACTTTCTGGACCTTGATCTCAACTTTGCTGAAATCCTGCTGAGCAACTAAGACGCTCGAACTAAACAGCACAGCTACAGCGACGATGAATTTGCGCATGCTGCCTTCTCCTGAAATTGATCTAGGGAGTTGTATACGCCTGGGACGTGAACGGCAAGGGCACAATTTCACACCGATACTGAGAAGCCCCCAAACAGCCGGGTGCCGTTGTTGCGTTCATCCCGCCTTATCGCGCATATCCAAACTTTGAATCATTGCGGATGAATCATTCCCGGCAGGCTGACATCTAAAGCTCAGTTTCAACAGCTGCAAGCGATTGGACTGGAATTGCGATCAACGTTGGCCAGCGAGCTTTGACAGCAGTAAAAGAGGAGACTTATGGCCCAGGTGATTCCGTTTCATGTGCCCGATAACTTCAAGCCCAAATCAAAACGCCTCTGGCCGAGTGATGCGGGACGCGTGCTCCAGTTTCCGCGTCCCGAACCGAAAGACTTCGTCCAGCCCACATGGATTTTTCCCGAAGTCGACGCCGATCTTTCTCTGCGCGAAGGCTGACACGCATGGTCAGTCTGCTCTTCCTCTTTCAATGCCCTTGCTCTTAACCGGGGCATCACCTATCTGTTTTGCTAGAAGACACGCCTGGCTGGATCACCATCACTCCGCAATATTATGAACGGGTTAACCGCCATCGCCGCCCGTACAGCTTCCAAAGTATTCACTTCTCAATGATTTAGTCGCTTCCGCCGCGAACCAACAGAAGTACATGTCCCTTTGCTGGTCCCCGAAACAAAACATCATGCAGCAACTCGCAAGCCTTGTTGGACAATCTGAAATGAGACGGTGCTCTGATGGGCTTAGTCCGGCACAAAAGGATGGCTGCCGCGATCGCTTTGATGGCGATCGCGCATGCAGGCTACGCTCGTTCTGATGCGCCCAAAGAGAACGACCGCTCAAAATTACTCGGTGCGCGCGAGGGTACGGAACTGGCTAGGATGGCCCTCCAGTACCGTCCCGATGATGGCGTAAAGCCCGACTGCTCACATCTGGTCAACCAGATCTACCGCGAAGCCGGCCTCAACTTCCGCTTCGCCAGCTCCAGCGAGATTTATGCCGGAATCGATCCGTTCCAACGCGTTCGCCATCCCCAGCCCGGAGACCTGATCGTCTGGCGCGGTCATGTCGGAGTCGTGGTGAATCCGCGAGAGCACTCCTTTTATAGTTCCCTCCGCTCCGGTTTAAACACCGACTACTACGACGCGGACTACTGGACGCGCCGCGGCACGCCCCGCTTCTACCGTTATCGCGTGAGTGCGCAAGCGCCTGCCTCGCCCAGATTGCTGCGAACAGCGCATCGCCCTGACAGCGCCGATGATGAACAGAAGCTGGAGAGAACAGCCGCAGCCCCGCGAGAAATTATTGTCCCGGATCGGGACTCGTCCGCCACGGGCTCTCGATTTTTGATTGCTGAAGCGGATTTGCCGGGAAAACCCACAGCCGAAGACCTCCGTAGCGCACTGCTTCAGCACATCGACGACGCCGGTTCCGCGCTCGAATCGAGTCAAGCCTTGGACGCAAACAGCTCGGTTCTCGTAGTCGATGATGTACAAGTCGAGAAATTGAAGCTCAGGAAAGACCAGGGATCACTGGAGATCCGCCTGGATTGCTCCGTGGCTGTCGTTGATGGCCAGGTCACCGCAAATCCACTCTCCCAAAAAAGGAAATTGAATCTGCAGCACGCGGAAGCCGGGTGGATGGTCGAGGATAAAGATGCCCCACTCTACGTGCCGCGTCAGATTGCTCTGCGGGTCTTCGCCACGCAGTTGGCAATGGCCACTCGCCAGGACCGCGACCAGGACATCGCCAGGCTCCTCAGAATTTTGAATGCCCTCGCGCCGGAAAAATAAGACGCCAAAACTGATCAATTGAGCTCGAGGACCACAATGAAACTTTCATCCTTCGCTCCGCAGCCAAACTGCGTTCCGAAACGGCCATTCAGCCGCGGTAGCCGGGATCTGCTGTTCTAATGATCATCGCGCTGGCCATTTCCAGGTCGGAACAGTGCGTTGGCTGTTGCTCGCGATTACCGTTTCGCCAAAGTTCTTATCCAGCTTGATCGAGTGACAACCGGGTTGTTCCTCGAGCGACGAGATCAGCCGCGGTGAGTGGGTTACAACCACCACCTGCGTCCGCGCTGCGGCTTTTGCAATCAGGCGTGCCAGAGCGCCGAGTAAGTCTGGATGCAGGCTGGTCTCGGGTTCGTTCAGCACCATGAGCGTCGGTGGACGCGGCGTGAGTAGGGCGGCGATCCATAGCAGATAGCGAAGCGTGCCGTCGGAGAGTTCGGCTGCGGAAAGCGGGCGCAAAAGCCCATGCTGCGACATTTGCAGCGCGAACCTGCCGCTTTCTTCCGGCATGACAGAAATCTTGCTGCCGGAAAATGCGTCAGCGATGGCCGTGTCCAGCAGTTCGCCATCGCCCAGCTCGACGATGGTCTGCATTGCAGCGGCGACATCGGATCCATCGTCTCCCAAAATGGGAGTCCACGTGCCGATCTGCGGCGAACGCACTGGGCTCTGGGCATCTGTGCGGAAATGATCGTAAAAGCGCCAGGCGCGAATCGATTCTCGCAGCGCAAGCATCTCGGGCGCGCTGCGCGGATCCGAGAGGTAGGTCATCATGCTGTCAAATGTAGAAAGGTTTTGCGTAACGATGTGCCAGCCGCCATCTTCAGTACGAACCTTAAGGATGGGCCCATCGCGATCAATGAGCAGCGCGCTGGGACGAAGTTGGACCCCGTGCCAGATGCACTCGCGCTTGATGTGCGGATCGCGCTTAAATGCGGAGGGATCGTCCTTGGTTTGTTTAGGCAAGCCCATGTCGATGGCATAGTTGTAGTCGTCCCCGGCGAACCCAAGGCGCAGATAGATCGGCTGCTTGCGCCGCGTTCCCTCAACGGGAAACTCACCCAGACGCACGGAGCGGGCAATCGTCTCCGGACCTGCCCAGAGCGTCGACTGCAGTCCGCCTTCGCGGGCGATAGAGGAAACAACGCGTCCCTGTGCCACATCCGCCAGCAGCCGCAGGGCGCGATAGAGATTTGATTTCCCTGTGCCATTCGCTCCGGTGATCACATTCAGACGTTCGAATGGAAGGACGACCTGCCGCAGAGAACGGTAGTTGGAGATCGCCAGCGTGTTCAGCATGAGCCTCTGAAAGGTACCAGCAAAAACCTGACAGCGGCTAGAGAGCTCGCTCGCTTGATCGACATCTTGCCGACTCGTTCTAAGTCATCCTCAATTATGAAGGCGCCGGGCGGCCGACCCTTTTCTCTCTTTGGGTCCTGAGCATTTTCCAAACTGTGCGTGCCGCACTCTGCGCGGGTTTTCGCAGGGTGCGCTTCCACCAGCGGCTATAATGCTGCGCCGTGCTGATTCGAAATGAGAAAGTGTGCGCCTCCGGTCCAGTAGGCAAGTGGGCTTGAAACGTTTCTTTGTCTTCGCTGCCGCTTTGCTGGTTGGCTGCTGCGTTGCCGGACTTGTGCTACACCTCCCGAAATTCCGCAAAGCGCCTCCGCAGCACGAGTCCGCGACGCCTGCTTTTCCAAGCTGATCATTGGCAGCACGCCCACAGCAGACCGCCAGCCAATGGTTTTCACCCAGCTTTCAAATACAATTCCCATATGGCTTTCCCTGTGACACGTCTGCGTCGGCTCCGTCGGAACGAGGCTCTGCGTTCGATGGTGCGGGAAACGCGGCTTACTCCCGAGTCGCTGGTTTATCCACTTTTTGTTTGCCCGGGCGAGGGTGTCCGAAAAGCGATTCGTTCGATGCCCCGCATCTTCAATCTTTCCATCGACCAGGCGATAAAGGAAGCTCAGGAAACTCACGCGTTGGGAATTCCAGCCATCATCCTCTTCGGACTCCCAGAAACGAAAGACGAGCAAGCAACTGGAGCCTGGGCAGATGATGGCATTGTGCAGCGGGCAACCCGCGCCATAAAGCGCGCGGTTCCCGATTTGATAGTGCTTGGGGACGTATGTCTCTGTGAATACATGTCCCACGGACACTGCGGGATTGTGAGAAAAACAGCGGCAACCAGGGCTGGCGATCTCGGCGCGGCGGCGGCCGCTACGGCGCCTTCGGTTGAGTTCGAGATTGAGAATGATTGCACACTGGAAATTCTGGCGCGAACAGCGGTTTCATTGGCAAGAGCAGGCGTGGACATCGTTGCCCCTTCGGACATGATGGACGGCAGAGTTGCCGCCATCCGGACAGCTCTGGACGGAGCAGGTCTCCAGAACACTCCAATCCTTTCTTACGCAGCCAAATTCGCTTCCGGCTTCTACGGTCCATTCCGGGAGGCGGCAGATTCTGCTCCGCAGTTTGGCGACAGACGCTCTTATCAGATGGATGGTGCGAATCTCCGCGAAGCGATGCGCGAGATCCAAACCGATGTGGACGAAGGCGCGGATATGCTGATGGTGAAACCGGCGATGCCATACTTGGACGTGCTTGCCGCAGCGCGAGAGCGCTTCGACGTTCCCATTTGGGCATACCAGGTGTCCGGTGAATACGCCATGATCCAGGCGGCTGCCCAGAATGGCTGGCTCGATCTGCAGCGCGTGATGCTGGAATCTTTACTCTCGATCCGCCGAGCGGGGGCAGGAACCATCCTTACGTACTTCGCAAAAGATGCAGCAAAATTGATTGCTTGATTTCGCCGATCAGCGTTGCCGAGCGAAGCATCCGCATTGGGAGTTGCTGGCCTGCTGACGGTCCGTGCACTGTGTGAAGTAGAGGAAAGTATTTACTTATCTAGCAACACCATTCAGAGTGGCCCCATCTTATCGAGCGAGGACTTTAAAGAGGGAGGGCCGAAATATGCTTTGGACAATCTTTGCCATCTTGCTGATTCTCTGGCTTCTAGGATTCAGCTTCCATGTGGCCGGCAGTTTGATCCACTTGCTGTTGGTGGCGGCCGTGATCGTGTTGATCGTCAACCTGATCACTGGACGGCGAACGGTGGTCTAGCTGGGATCGCAAGATCAGGATGGCCGCTCACATCGTGGGCGGCCCTTCCTTTGTAACCTCAACGACTCAACAAGTTCCTTCGTTCCAACTATCCAATCTGCCGCTCGTTTCGAGCCCCAGCGGTCACGCTTGCGACCAAATCCTGCTTGTTACAATCTAATGTTTGTCTTCTAACCGAATTCCCAAGAAGTAAACGGAGTCCCAATTGCCAGAGACTATCTACGACGCAGCCATCATTGGCTCCGGTCCGGGCGGCTATACGGCCGCGATTCGCGGCGGAGAGTATGGACTGAAAGTCGCACTGATCGAAAAAGATCCGAAGCTCGGCGGCACATGCCTGCACGTAGGCTGTATCCCGACCAAGAGCCTGCTGTTCGACGCCGAGATCTACGACCACTTCAAGGCGGCGAAGGAGCACGGTATCGAGAATGTCGACGGCATGAAAGTGAATTGGGGTACCGTTCAGGATCGCAAGAATAAGATCGTCACCAAGCACGCGAAAGGACTCGAGTTCCTGATGCGCAAGAACAAGGTCACGGTCGTTCCCGGTTACGGCAGGTTGACTGGTCCAGTAAAGAATGGCGTGCTCGAAGTAGAAGTGACCGGAGACGATGGCAAAAAGAGCATGCTGCACACGAGGAACGTGATCCTCGCCAGTGGATCGCAGGCTAGAATGCTTCCCGGTTTGAAACCTGATCCCACGATTCTTACGAACATCGAGATTCTCTCGCTCGGCACAATTCCGAAATCGCTCATCGTAATCGGATCGGGCGCCGTAGGCGTCGAGTTCGCTTCAATCTACAAGTCCTACGGAGCGGAGGTGACAATCCTCGAGGCGCTTCCACGGCTTGTGCCTGTCGAGGATGAGGACATAAGCAAGGAATTGTTGCGCGTCTACAAGAAACGCGGCATCAATTGCCATCTTGGAGCGAAGGTCGAGAAGGTTGAAAAGACTAAAGACGGAGCTGTGGTGACCTTCACCGGCAGTGATGGCAAACAGCAGAAGCTCGAGGCCGAGAAGGTGCTGATCGCCATTGGGCGCGCCCCGCAGACTGATGATGTTGGCCTGGAAAAGAGCAAAATCAAAGCCGACCGAGGCTTCATTCCCACAAACGAATGGATGCAGACAACGGAGCCGTGCATTTATGCGATCGGCGACATCGTTTTGGGAATGCCTCAGCTGGCCCACGTGGCTGCGATGCAAGGCATGGTTGCCGTGGCGAAGATCGCAGGTAAATACGCTCGTCCAGTGAAGCGCAATCTAATACCCGGAGCAACTTACTGCGAACCGCAGATCGGCAGCGTAGGCCTAACCGAAGCCCAGGCGCGAGAGAAGGGCTACAAGGTAAAAATCGGGAAGTTTCCATTTACTGCGAACTCGAAGGCGAGCATCATCAGCAGCCACGACGGTTTCATCAAAGTTGTCTCAGAAGAACAGTACGGCGAAATCTTGGGTGTACACATCATTGGTCCACAGGCCACGGAACTGATCTCTGAGGCTGTGACTGCTATGCAGCTCGAGGCCACGGTAGAAGAGATGATGTTCACTGTTCATGCGCATCCAACTCTATACGAGGCGCTGCTTGATGGGTTTAGCAGCGTCGAAGGCAAGGCGATCAATATTTAAAGATGAAGCTCCACGGGGTTCTGCAGAGTAGGACGAATAGTATTTGGAGCGCAGTAAGAAAGTCATAAGGAGTTCAAGCATCGAAGCAAATGGGGTCTTATACTTTGCGCGAAAGCCAAATGATGACCCCGCTCTAGGTACGGTGAACAGCATTCTGAAACAGGCGGGACTGAAGCAATGAAACATTTGGTAGTAGTCGAGCCGAAGGAAGACGGGCTCTTCAGCGTATTCTCCGGACCTGCAGGGCTGCTGCGTCTCCACCAGCCGCACGCGTGAGGAGGTTTAGCGCAATATGGAAGAAGCAATCGAATTTAATGTCGAAGGATTGCACTGGAGAGGCCTCGGGATTCCCAGCCAAAAAAAGCTACTCAACTTACCTGGAAGCGCAGGAAGCTTAACGCGGAATAGGAACATTTGAGTGGCTTCAACTCTTCGCAAATGATCTCCATACTCTACCTCGGCAGAATCGACTATGGCACCGCGCTGAGCCTGCAGCAAACGCTAGTCGAGCTCCGCAAGGAGCAAAGCATTCCTGACGTGCTGCTTCTTCTGGAACATTTTCCGGTCATCACTCTCGGTCGCAATGCCAGCCACAAAAACCTGCTGGTTTCTCGAGATATTCTGCAAAACAAGTCTGTTGAGGTTTTTGAAAGCAATCGCGGCGGTGACATTACTTTTCACGGCCCGGGGCAGCTTGTGGGTTACCCAATAGTTGATTTGCGAGGTTTCTCTCCTCGGCTGGGAGCGGTTGAGTTTGTCAGACGCCTCGAAGAAGCTTTGATTCGAACCTGCGGTGATCTTGGAATCCCTGCTGAGCGCATCTGTGGGCTGACTGGGGTTTGGACGCAAGCCTCAAATTCTCAGAGTTGCTTTGCCAATAATTGGCCCATCAAGCCTACAGCAATCGAATCGCTAGCTTGCGAAAAGGCGATTGAACAAAAGAAGATCGCAGCTATTGGCGTTCACATCTCGCGCGGTGTTACCAGCCACGGTTTTGCTCTTAACATCACAACAGATCTGGACTATTTCAAGCTGATAGTTCCTTGCGGAATCAGTGATCGACCGGTGACGTCCATGGCGCAAGAGCTTGCAGGTAAGGGTACGGTGCCGAGCATAGAGGCCGTTGCAAATGCCGTCTCACTAAACTTTGGGAGAGTTTTCGCACGGCAAATGCTCTCGCTTGAATCGCTTGAGGCATTATTGAGCACTGAAGCGATGGAGGATCGTCCCGCTGACGATGCTCAATCCACTACAATAGGTGTTCCCCTGCAGGTTCCCAAGAACCTTCGGGAAGTGCGTCGCGAGCAGAAGGCCCCTCAACTCGGCAGCAAAGACGAAGTCTCTCTCGCCTGATTCGTCTGCGATTGGCTTTGGGGGAATCTCTCGCCGTCGCAAACCGCCCTGCGATGAAGAAGAGCGAGAGCAAGCCTCAAACCAAGACGCCGATTAAGAGCCCTCGCAACACCTCTCGCTCTGAACTTCAAAGTGCCAATGGTTCACGCCGCAATAGCGCATCCAGCAACCAATACACAATTTCTCGTAATCCGAATGGCATTCCTGACTACCGCCTCGAGGTGCTCGAGTGTCGCACGGTAGAAGAATGTGTAGACGGCCAATTTCGCTATGCCATCGAAGGCGATCTGACGGCAGAGCCTCCCCCACTGCGCGAATCCAAGTACCTAAACAAGCAGCAAAGCATCGAGATTTATCGCTACATGCTGCTCAACCGCAAGATGGAGCAGACGCTCGAAAATCTCTTCAAACAACAAAAAGTTGTCGGCGGCGTGTATCTCGGGCTCGGACAGGAAGGCTGCTCCTGCGCCTCTGCTTACGCGCTGCGCGAGGGTGATTGGATCGGACCACTGATCCGCAATCAGGGGGCGCTGCTGGTTCGAGGATTCAAACCGCGCGACTTGATGATGCAATACATGGCCAAGTCTGGCGCCCCTACCGGAGGGCGGGATGCCGGCTCGCATTTTGGGGACAAGCACCAGCGCCATATAGCTGCGCCAATTTCAATGTTAGGGGATCTCATTCCCGTTTTGGCAGGCGTTGCGTTGGGTGCGCGACTTCAAGGCAAGAACATCGCGTGTCTCACATGGGTCGGCGATGGTGGGCAATCCACTGGTCCAACTTACGAAGGCTTCAATTTCGCCGCCGTGCAAAAGCTCGGAGTGATACTGATCATAGAGAACAATCTGTGGGCCTATTCCACTCCTGTCGACCGCCAGGTAGCGTGCACGGACCTTGCAGATCGCGCGATTGGGTACGGCGTGCCGGGGTTCATCGTCGACGGCACCGACCCTAATCAGGTGTATGACGTGACTTACGAGGCGGCGCAAAGAGCTTATGGCGGCGAAGGCGCCACCCTCATCGAGGCCAAGATGATGCGCATGCGTGGACACGCCATGCACGATGCCGCAGCGTATGTCCCTCCTGCCTATTTCGAGTACTGGAAAAAGCGCGATCCAATTGCACGCATGGAGAAGTATCTGCTAGAGAAGCACTGGCTCACTCCGAAGGAGAATGGCGATCTAGTCGCTTTCACACAAAAGCAGATTGAGGAAGATCGGGACTTCGCCGATGCCTCGCCCTATCCCGACGGATCAACAGCAGGCGAGCGCGTTTTTTGTGATAACTCGGTTGAGATCCCGCTGCTGTATGGCACGCCCAAAGTGAAACAAGTAAAAAAGAAGAAACTAGGAGCGGCCAGCGACGTGGCGCATTTCCGATAATGGCACCTGTCACTTACCTCGAAGCAATCCGCGAAGGCATTTGGGAAGAGATGGAACGCGATCCGGCTGTCTTCTGCATCGGAGAAGATATCGGTGTGTATGGCGGCGCCTTCAAGGTTACCGAAGGATTTATTCATCACTTCGGTAGCGAGCGCGTGATTGACACGCCCATCGCCGAAGCTGCCATTGTAGGCGCCGCCTTCGGAGCTTCGCTCACTGGCATGCGTCCAGTTGCCGAGTTCCAGTTCATGGACTTCATTAGCTGCGCACACAACCAGATCATCAACATGGTTGCGAAGGCTAATTATCGCTGGGATGCGCCTGCACCTGTGGTGCTTCGAGGACCCTCAGGCGGTGGCGTGAGCGGCGGTCCGTTTCACTCGCAGAACCCCGAAACCTACTACGCGCATACGCCTGGACTGAAAGTAATTTGTCCTGCGACTGCCCACGATGCCAAGGGTCTGGTCAAAGCCGCGATCCGCGACAACAATCCCTGTCTTTTCTTCGAGCACAAGTTTCTCTATCGTCGCATCAAGGAAGAATTGCCCGCCAAGGATTACACCATCGAGATCGGCAAGGCACGAGTTCACCGTGAAGGGCGCGACGTAAGTGTGATTACATATGCGGCGATGGTCTATGTCGCCCAGGAAGCTGCAGACATTCTCGCGAACGAAGGTGTCGAGCTGGAGATTGTCGACTTACGTACAGTCGCTCCTCTCGACAAGGAAGCGATTGCGAATACGGTTAAGAAAACCAATCGCGTGATCATCCTGCACGAGGACACAAAGACCGGAGGCCTTGCCGGAGAAATCGCGGCGGTGATCAACGAACTGGCGTTCGACGATCTCGATGCTCCTATCACGCGCATCGCCTCACTGGATACTCCAGTGCCATTTTCGCCGCCGCTGGAGAAATTCTTCCTTCCCAAAGTGGAGAATGTAGTTAGGGAAGCACGGCGGCTGAGAGCTTACTAGTTCGGCATTCGTCTTTGAGTGACCCGGGAAACGGAAGCCGCTACTTCCAGGCTCCGAACATTTTCCTGAGCATCACTAGCTGGCCAAGGTGATATGAATTGTGGTCAGCCACAAGTAGCGCTTCTCGGAGCAATGTCTGACCATCACCATGCGGAATTCGCGCACAAAGCTGCTGCTCATCCCCTTGCGACACGAGCTTCTTCACTTCCTCAAGATCGCGACGAAATGCGGCAATACTCTTCTTCCACGCTTCCTCGTCAGCCGGCGCGGAAGACTGTGGCCAGTATCCGTCTGGCCATTTTGGCGAAACATGTTTCGAGTTGCGACTGAATTCGAGGATATCCCACTGGGCAATTCGCATGTGTTCGAGGAGTTGCCAAGCCGTGTGTGGAAATCCCTTGATCTTCTTGCCGCGCAATTCGGCTCCAAGCCCACGAACCGACTGGTCGAAACCGACATGAGCGCCTTCAAAATTCAGCAGATTGATGACGTGTTGCTGCAGAGATGAGTTCTTCATAGATTCGCTTCCATTTCATCACGGAGACACAGAGACACGGAGAAAACCAAGAATTCAGTAGATCAGGAAAGACGAAATTGTAGCGCGCAAAATGTCACTGAGTTTGGGGAGCGGCGGAAAGTACTGCGAAGCTTGTTCATCATGCTCTTGGGTTTCTCCGCGCCTCCGTGGTGAAATGACGTGGTGTTTGCTATCAAAATCCCAGTGGCGGATAATCAAGGTTTTGGAGCTGTCTGCACGCGGTGAATCTCCCCAATTACATCACGCTGAGTCGCATCTTCAGTGTGCCCATCTTCATGTGGCTGCTGTCGAGCAGTGTGTTTTCCAGCCGGAACGGCGAGAAGGAGTTGGTAGCTTCCGCCCTCTTCCTCCTGGCATCAATCACTGACGGCCTCGATGGGTACCTCGCCCGTAAGAGAGGTCAGGTCACGACCATCGGCATGCTGCTTGATCCGCTCGCGGACAAGCTCATGATCGCCGCGGCATTTATATCTCTCGTGCAATTTAATCCGCGTATCGTACCTGCATGGATTGCCGTAATCATCATTGGACGCGAATTTCTGGTGAGTGGTCTCCGCGGAATTGCGGCGTCGGAAGGGTTCACAATTCAGGCCAGCGATTTGGGAAAGCTGAAAATGGTGGTGCAGATCGTGAGCGTGGTGGCCGTAATTCTTGACCATCGCTGGCTCAAATGGAACATAGGTCCCTTCATATTTCCTGTGGACCTGATTGCGCAGATGTCGATCTGGTTCATGGTCGCCGTGTCGATCGTCTCTGCCGCAGATTACTTTGTGGCATTCTGGTCGAAGATCGACCGAAAGGCTTCAGAGCGCCGGCGAAGACGTCCCTTTGTCCTCAGCCGTCGCAAGCATCGGGAACTTCCACCCGAAGTGCAACCCAATCCCTAGCAACTGTGGGCCTGGTCCTCAGCTTCTTTAAGTCTTGATTAAAATATGAATATGTCGTCGATTGAGATGAAGGAGATTCGAGTTCCCTCAACGCTGATTCTCGAGCGTCGCCCCTCAGTTACTTATACGGTTCTAAAATCAGTTGCTACAGCGCTGGCCCTCGCAGTCATGTCATTCTTCGTTCTGAACATTTTGGCAATTGCGTTTCTCGCGATTCTTGCGGCGGCGACGCACAGGGCTGTTGATTTTTCGCTGGGCTATCGATATTTCGCTGCGCCATCGGCATTGGGGATCTTTGTAACCGCCATGATCGGATCTTTGATCTTCTTTTTCCGAGAACGAAGCCGGTAATTCCAATGCAACTGATGACGATTCCCACTTCGGAGCTCCCATTAGTTACTCGCAGTCCAGAGCGGCTTCGAGAGTATTGCGCGCAACTCGAAGCGGGCGACATCATTTTTTTCCCGGAAACGCCTATCAAGATTCCCGAAGAAGACCTTGACTTCTTACTCGGTCATCAGCACGTTTTTGGAACGTTTCACAAAAATATCGCCTATCGTCCTCTGGAAGATCGCATCTCCGGTTTTGAGACACAGGATCCGGCGACGGCAGATCGCTTGCGGCGGATCATGCACCGCTACTCGAAGGACGTGATCGATTTTCTCGGAGGATTTCTCGGTCCGTATCGCTCCAAGTGGAAGGTAGACTATGCCAGTTACCGTCCCGAAGAGGAGGCCGGACGCGATCTCGCTCTTCGTAAACGCAACGATCTGTTGCACACAGATGCCTTCCCCACTCGTCCAACTCAGGGCGATCGCATCCTGCGCTTCTTTAACAACATCAATCCCGCGAAAACGCGGAACTGGATGACAACCGAGACCTTCGATGTACTCGTCGAAAAGATGCGCGCAGGCAAACTGAAGGGCGGAGGTTCTGTGCCGTTGCCCTCATCGATGGCGATGCCGGCCTTGAAGCGCGCGCTGGCAACATTTGGTGTCGGAGCGCTGGTGCCTTCCTTAAAGCGCTCGCCTTACGACGAATTTATGGTGCGTTTCCACAACTACTTGAAGGAGAACTCCAGCTTCCAAAAAAATTGTCCCAAACAGCATTGGGAGTTTCCTTCAGGCTCGAGCTGGATGGCGTACACCGACATGGTCAGCCATGCGGTGCTATCAGGTCAGTTTGCGTTGGAGCAGACGCTCATCGTGGCAAGGCAGGTGATGGTGACGCCGGAGAAGTCGCCACATGGCATCTTGAGCAGGCTGGTTACCCGTTAACTGACTTTATCTGATTTCGCCGAACAACCGAGGGGCTGTGTTGCTACAATGCAGCAAATTGAATCCATGAGCACAGCCGCCTCAGCTGTTTCTCACGAGTCTCGAGTCCCCGGTTCCAATCTCTTTCTGCTCTTTGTTTGTGGGATTTGGCTGGCATGGTCGGCCATACGTCCGCACGATTACCTAACTTGGACCCTTGAAGTCTTACCAGGAGTGTTAGCGATGGTGGCTGTGCTGGCCACCTGCAACCGCTTTCGCTTTTACGAGTCTCGTATACACCTTGATCGTGTTGCATTGTGGGATTCTGTTTATCGGCGGGCACTATACCTATGCTGACGTTCCGCTGTTCAACTGGATTCGCGATCACTTCCATCTTGCTCGCAACCACTATGACCGAGTGGGCCACTTCGCACAGGGATTTGTGCCGTACCTTATCGCACGCGAGGTCACGATTCGGCGCAGGGTTTTCAAGAGCAAAGGTTGGCGGATGTTCTTCTGTGTTGCTGTGTGCCTCGCCATCAGCGCTCTCTACGAGTTGTTCGAGTGGCAGTCCGCCCTGATTGGAGGCTCTTCTGCTGACGCCTTTTTAGGAACTCAGGGCGATGCATGGGACACACAGGAAGACATGGCTACCGCGCTGTTTCGGGCGTTGATTGCCGAACCCATCATGGGTCGCCTACATGATCGCGCGCTGGTGCCGCTCGCCAAGACGAACGCGCCTGGCACTCTCATCGGTTAAGTTTCAGAACTGCCACGTATCAGCGCGACTCACCGCACTGTGTGTTGTGCCTTGTTTGCTCGAGTTGTGGCTGGTCCGCCGCCTATATCTTCGAAGCGGACATTCATGATGGGATACTCTTTCCAATCCTTGTAGTCGTAGTGCCACCATTCATTTGGGTACACGGTGAATCCTTCCTCTTCCATCGCGCTGCGCAGCGTCGCGCGATGTAGTCGCTCTTCCGCGGTGCCGCCGGGATATTCAGCAAACGCCCGCGGGGTAATCTCGTCGTAGACGCTGGGCATCGATACTTCGCGTCCTGTCTTGAGGTCGTAGATGCTCAAATCAACGGCGCAGCCGCGGTTATGCTTTGACCCGGTTGCCGGATCGGCAACGAAGATCTTCTTGTCGTCCGGAGTGGCGTCCCAAAACATCCTTGTCACATACCACGGGCGATAAGCATCGTGAATCACGACTCCGTAGCCTTCGGCGTGCAATCTCTGATTGGCGCGTACGAGCGCCTCAGCGGCCGGACGTTGCAGGAAGGCGCGTGCTTGCGAGTACATTGGCGTGCTGAGAAAGTTCTGGCTGGTAGCGTAACGGATATCGAGTTTTATCGTTGGATCCAGCTTTACCAGCTCCACAAGTTCAGGCTTGCGGAACTGGCCAAGCTCTACCGGTGGTGTGGATCGCAAAGCCTCGGCGCGCAGCTCTTCGATTGCTCGCTGTGGTTTGAGGTGGAAGATACCGTCAGTGATCTCCTGCTTTGGTTGAAACCTGCCGGCATGCAGCAGCGTTGCCGACGAAATCAGCAGGACGAGGCTCAGACGCAATTTGGGGGTGGTCACGTGCGCCCTCTTCTTTGCAAGACTAATACTCCAATAGTTTCACAAAGGTTTCATCTTTTTTCTTCCAGTTGGTCCCCATTCGGGCCGGACGTGGCACCAGTTGGTGCCGCAGCGGAGCTCTCGAGAATGATGGTGGGAACATCCTGCTGGCGCACCAGCTGATTGAACGCTGCGATGTCGTTCTTTACGACCTGGTCCCAGCGCGCAACCCACTCATCGCTGCGCTGTTTCAGCATGTCGAAGACCTGGTACGCCTGAGTGGTGGGTGCTGTGTCTGTCGAGGAAATCGATCCCGCCAGCGCTACAAGTTCGTTATTGAGCCGAATGGGGTAGTTCAGCACGTCCTGCGAGCTCTTGGCCTTTGATTGAATCAGCGCGTCCTGAATTGGATCGATGGTCCGCTGTAACTTCTTGCCTGCGTCACGGACGGTCTTGCCGTGGTCGTCTCTCGGCAAGCGCTTGTCGAGATCCTCCATTTGCCTCTTTACACTGTTCATCTGGTTAATGGCTTGGTCGACCTTACTGACTTGATCGCGAATCTGGAGTAGCAAATCGAATTGCTTTTGCAGATCGGCCTGCGTGACCTGCAGCCGCGGGTTGGACTTGAGCTCGAGAGGTTGCGTGTAGCTCTTGCCGTGGACGGTCAGTCGAGCCTGGTAATTCCCCGGAACTGCCATGGGACCAGAATTGCTTCCGCCCCACAGAATCGCGCCGGGAACTTTGGTGGAGTCCTCGTAACGCAGGTTCCACACGAATCGGTTAAGTCCAGCATTGCCCGTCGGATTCGGCTGAGCCTGGCGAGAAAATCCTTCTCCGGCCTCCTCGCTCTGAGCTTCAGTCACCGTAGGCTGCTTCGCCGGGTAAGTGCGAATTACTTTTCCGCCGGCATCGAGGATCTCAACGGTGACATGCTCCTCTCTCGGCTTGGGCGCGGGCACTTCGCGCGTGGCCTCCTGCTTCTGGGCCTCCACTTTTGCTCCGGCCGGAGCGTTTGTTTGTGGCGTTCCAGGCTCTTTGGCGGCGGTTGCCTCTTGCGTAGCCGTCGGCGTTGCTTCCGATGAAGATGGTTGTCCCGCCCTGGCTTCGTCAGACTCTTCCGGGCCTAGTGCTGTCTTAAGCGTGTAGTAAATGATCGCGCCGTTTGGTGGGTTCTGTCCGATTGCGCCACCACGTCCTCCGCCGCCACCGCCGAAGCCTCCGCCTGAGTAGCGATACGCAGTGAACGGCTTATAAAAGTTCACATCGGCATTTGGCAGGTCAGCCTTGTAGTCGCGAAGCGGCGTGATATCGTCGAGCACCCAGAAAGCGCGGCCATGCGTGGCGACCACAAGATCGCGGTTCGTGACTGCCAGATCGCGCATCGAGCTCATCGGCAGGTTGCGCTGCAGAGACCGCCAGTGAGCGCCGTCATCGAACGAGACGTATACACCGATCTCAGTTGCAGCATACAGCAATCCTTCCCGTTTCGGATCCTCGCGGATGGCTCGCACCGTGGCTCCTGCCGGCAGATCGCCATTGGCTCGCTTCCACGTCTTTCCGAAGTCGGTAGTCTTGAATGCGTAAGGCGCCCAGTCGTCCGATTCATGACGATCGACCGACACGTACGCCGTTCCGGCATTGAAATGCCCAGCTTCAATCAGACTGATGCGGCTGTAGTGCAGAATTGGTCCGCCGCCGGAATCGGGAAGATCTTTCGGACTTACATTCGCCCAGTTCTTTCCTCCGTCGGTTGTGATGTGAACCAGACCATCGTCGCTTCCCGCCCAGATTGCTCCTGCCTGCAATGGAGACTCGGCAATCGTAAATACGGTGCCATAGTACTCAGCGCTCGTGTTGTCCTGGGTGATAGGACCACCGGACGATTGCTGCGTGCGCTTGTCGTTACGGGTGAGGTCGGGACTGATCTCCTGCCAGTGATAGCCACGATCGCTTGTCTTCAGCACGACCTGAGCGCCGTGGTAAATCACGTTGGGATCGTGGGGAGAGATCACGATTGGCGCCGTCCACTGGAAGCGATACTTGAGATCCACGTCACCATGGCCCATGGGATTCAGCGGCCAGGCATTCATCTCGCGCTCGATGCCTAGTTCCTTATTAAATTCCGTGATGCTGCCGTCATAGCAGCCTGCATACACGATATTGGCATCTTTTGGATAGGGAGCGATGTATCCACTTTCGCATCCGCCAACTGGGTTCCAGTCAGTACGGTCAATCCCAAAATGGTTCGTGGCGCTGGCGATGCCGACCGACGTGTTGTCCTGCTGTGCGCCGTAGATTCGATAGGGAGACTGATTGTCGACTATTACATGATAGAACTGCGCCGTTGGCTGGTTGTCCTGCGAAGTCCAGTGCAGGCCGCCATCCGTGCTGATATCGGCTCCGCCGTCGTTTGAGTTAATCAGACGCTTGGGATTTGTAGGATCGATCCATAATCCATGGTTGTCGCCGTGCGGAGTGGAGAGCGCCGTGAAAATCTTACCGCCATCAATCGAGCGATACGATCCAGTATTGAGAATGTACACAACGTCGGGGTTCTTTGGATCCGTGAAGAGATGTGTGTAATACCAGGCGCGCTGGCGAAAGCGATGATCGTCGTTAACCAGGCGCCAGTGCTCGCCACCATCGTCAGATCGATAGAGTCCGCCTTTGTCATTTTCGATCAACGCGTACACGCGATTCGGCTCTGCTGAGACAGCAACGCCAATTCTGCCAATGACTCCCGTGGGAAACCCGTTGCCGTTGATCTGCTGCCATGTAGTGCCGCCATCGGCTGAGCGATAGAGACCGCTTCCTGGGCCGCCGCTCACCATGGAGTAAGGAGTCCGGTACGCCTGCCACAGCGCGGCAAAAAGAATGTTGGGGTTTGAGGGATCGAAGACTACGTCGATCGCTCCGGTCTGATCGTCCTTATAAAGAACCTTCTGCCAAGTCTTGCCGCCATCAGTCGAGCGAAAGACCCCTCGTTCCGTGTTGTGTCCATAAGCATGACCGAGAGCCGCAACGAAAACGATATCGGGATTTTTTGGGTGAACGGCGAGGCGGCCGATGTGGCGAGTGTCCTCCAGACCGATCGCGTGCCATGTCTTGCCCGCATCAGTGCTCTTGTACATGCCATTGCCTTGCAGGATGTTGTTGCGGATGCAGGCTTCTCCAGTGCCGACATAGATCACATTTGGGTCCGATTCAGCTACCGCGATCGCTCCTATGGACGAAAACTTTTCCTTGTCCGACATGGGAATCCAATTCAGTCCGCCGTCGGTCGTCTTCCATACGCCACCACCCACTCCGCCAAAGTAGTAGGTATTAGGCTCGCCCACTACGCCAGAAACCGCGAGCACGCGTCCGCCCCGAAACGGGCCGACCAACCGCCACGTGAGCCCCTTGAATAACGGGTCCTCCTCCTTCCTCCCCTGTTCCATAGGAGAGGAGGGAGCAGCCGACACCGACGGTGCAGGAGCATTCTTCTTTTTCGAAGACTTTTGAGCGGTGAGGAAGGAAGTCAGGAGAACTAGAAGGCAAGAAATAAGGCACAACTGGCGTAGAACGAGGCTCATCAGCATGGCTCCGAGCAATGAATTGAAACGGAATATGCTAAGGCTTCGCCGGGAAAAGGGAAAGGGCGGTGGTATTGTGGGAGAATTTGAGGCCCATCATCCTCGTAGAGATGTCCCCGCGGCGGACTGCGCTCCACCATGATGCCGTTATTGCAAGGTCGTGTGAGAATCCAGCGGCAGACGCAACGTAGCCTGGCAGCCGCGCACGTCTTTACGATTTTCGAGCGCTAAGGTGCCGCCATGTGCTTCGGCGATCTGCCGGCTCAGCACCAAGCCAATGCCGCTACCGCCTGATTTGGTGGTGAAGAAAGGCACGAACAGATTATTGCTGTTTAAGAGTCCGGGCCCTTGGTCACGAATAAAGACCTCGATGGCGGTTCCATTCAGCGCCCAGCCAATTTGCACCGAACCCGGAGTTCGGATCGAAGGATCGAGAGAAGCATCGACCGCGTTTCTGACTACGTTAATAAGCAACTGCTCGAGCTGATCGGGATCGCCATCGACTGTGATCTCGTCTCCTGCCACTACTTCAACCGGCAATCTAGCTTCGACTCCGGCGGCATGGCGCACCAGTGATCCAATTTGAACTTTGCTGAAGGTCGGAGCAGGAAGTCGCGCAAGCTTCGTATATGCCTGCATGAATCGGCTCAGCGCATCGGCTCGGCTCTCGATTACTTCAAGACCGCGCTCCACATCCTGATTCCAATCCTCCGGCCGATTGGAACGCGACGCCAGCGAGCGCAATGTGCCTGCGATGGACTTGATAGGCGCAAGCGAGTTGTTCAGCTCATGCCCGAGTACGCGGATCAACCGTTGCCAAGCTTGCCGTTCTTCTTCACGCAGAGCACGGCTGAGATCAGAGATCAGCAGCAGTTGGTGGGGCACGCCGCGTTCGCGAAACGAAGTTTGCTGAATCGCCCAGCGACCTTCCCGTCCTGGGAAGCTCATACGCACAGTGCGCCCACCGGCCTGGGCCAGAAGGCTGTCGAGTTTCAAGTCATGAGCGCTGCGCCCAACCATGCGTTCCTGAGTTATGCCCATGAGTTGCTCGCCGGCGCGGTTTACGATGCGGAGGCGCTGCTGCGGATCGAAAGTAAAGACCGCCACATCGATCTCCATCAACACCTTCTTCAGCAGCGCGACCGCCTCCATCGACCCCAGACGTTGGCCCTGAAGCGTATCCGAAAGGGCATTGATCTCAAGAACCAGTTCGCCAAGAGCATCGTTGCGACTGGCACGCCGCGCACGGAAGGAAAAGTCTTCTTCTCGCAGTGCGGCGACCATGTTGGAAAGCGTTTGTAATGGGCGGATCACCTGGCCGCGCAAGGCGAAAGCGCCAATCAGCCAGGCGAGTACAAGGAAGAACGTGAGAGTCCACTGCGTCTGGGAAGAAAAGCTGCCGAGCCACAGCATCAGCTCGCAAACGCTCAGAGGAAACAGACCTGCGAGAAGCGCGTAGAGCACAAACCGCCTCTCGAAGCTCATCTTTTTTTTCTTTTTGCGCTGAGAAGATGTCGCTACGGTATGCCCGAAGATGTCGAGCTCAGAGGCCATATTTCTGGATGCGGCGATAGAGCGCGCTCCGGCTCAATCCCAGCGCTTCGGCGGCGTGACTGATGTTTCCGGAGTAGCGCGAAAGCATCTTCCGAATGAGCAGCGATTCTACTTCTTCCAGACTCATCTCTTCGATCGAGCTTGTGCTCTCGCGCTTATCGCTCAATCCCAGATCGCTTGGACGTATCGATTCGCCCTGGGATAGCAGAACTGCGCGCTCAAGCGAGTGATCGAGTTCGCGCACATTCCCAGGCCAGAAGTACTCAAGCATTTTCTGCATCGCAGCAGGATCGAAACGAAACACCTGCTTGCGGTATCGCTGCGCGTACGCCTTGAGGAAGTGCTGTGCCAGAAGAGGAATGTCCTCGCGGCGCTCACGCAGAGGCGGCAGATGGATTTCGATGGTGTTGAGCCGGAAAAGCAAGTCGGCGCGGAAATTTCCCTTCGTGCTCTCGACCTTTAAGTCGGCATTCGTTGCTGAGAGCACGCGGGCATCGACGTTCTTGGTTTTCGACGAGCCGACTCGCTCTATCTCACCGGTTTCGAGGACGCGCAGCAGCTTGGCCTGCTGCTTGAGAGGCACGTTCGCGATTTCATCCAGGAAAATAGTGCCCTTGTCTGCTAGTTCGAAGCGGCCAATACGGTCGGTGCGCGCATCGGTGAAGGCGCCCTTCACGTGTCCGAAAAGTTCGCTTTCGAATGTTCCTTCAGGCAGACCGCCGGTATTGACGGTCACCATCGGCCGCGAAGAACGTCCAGACAGCATGTGCAAAGTACGCGCAACGACTTCCTTGCCGGTGCCGTGCTCGCCGGTGATGAGCACGTTGGCGTCGCTCGGACCGATACGCGCTACCAACTCCAGCACCGGCTGCATGACCTTCGACTCAGCAATGAAAGTAGGCCGGCCTTGCGCCTGCAGCAGGCGATTCTCTGCCTCGAGGTGTTGTGCCCGCTTCAACGCATGGCTGAGTTCGACCTGGGTACGCAGAATGCTTACGAGTCGCTCGTTTTCCCAGGGTTTCTGGATAAAATCGCGAGCGCCGCGGCGCATGGCTTCCACGGCGATGTTAACGCTGCCCCAAGCGGTCATGACGATCACCGGCAGCGTGCTGTCCAGCGCCTGGATTTTCGAGAGCAGCGCTAGGCCTTCTTCGCCCGAGGTTGTGTCGCGACTGTAGTTCAGGTCGATCAGCAAGATGTCGAATTCTTCGGAGGCGAGTTCCTCCATTACCGCTTCAGGGGAAGCGACGGTATCGATGCGATAGCCTTCGCCTTTCAGTAGGAGGCGAAGCGCCTCGCGCACGTCGGCTTGATCGTCTGCGACGAGGATTCGCGGAACCGGGGGGGCGCTCGTCTTTGTGATCTCACGCGGTTCCACGCTGCTGATGGGCATTACTCCTCCAAAGATTCAATCCCTATTCCACTGACTAGCACATTGAGACCTGTCAGTCCGATGTGCCTTACATCTTCCAGGCGCCCTCGGCCGGCACACAGCTTCAGCCACCAACAATGCGCCCAAGCACGAGAAATTAGTGTTGCAGCCCTCCGACCAGGGCGCCGGAACCACGTAAGCAAAGTCCCTGCCTACTCCTGCGCGTTCGCCGGCGTGATTCCTGTCATGTGCGGCAGCGCATGTACGTTGCCGGTTTCTGCGTCGTCGATGCTGATGCCGTTATTTACAAGCGTAGCACCGATAGCACGATCGAGTTCCACGCGAGCCTTGGCATAAGCCGTCGTCGCTGTCACCAGATTCGATTCGGCCACTGCGAGATCACGGCCTATTTGCAATACCTGCAGGCTGGTGGAAGCTCCGAGTGCCAACTTCTTTTGCTCGATATCCAGCGTGCGCTGCGCGACGTCCCCTCCCTTTCGCGCCGAGACCACGCGGGCGCGGTACTGCATTACCGCAAACTGTGCGTTGCGGACCTCGATGCCCACCTGATTCTGAAGCTGCTGCAGGTGAAGCTCTGCCTGTCCATATTCCAATTCGGAGCGGACCTGGTCGGCTTGCGCAACTCGATTGCGCAGTGGAATGTTAAGCGAGAATCCGACCGAGTAATCCGGGGAGCTGCCATTGAAAGTGCGTGAAAAGACATCGCCAAAGCCGGTCACCGGCAGCCCAGCGTTGGATGACAGGTTCGGATTTGGAACGCCGGCCAGGCCGGACCCGCCATAGAACGCCACAAAGTCAAGAGACGGCAGCAGGTTGTTCTTCGCCGCCTTGCGCGATATCTGGCGGTTCGTCATGTCGATTCGCGATTCCGCCAGCTCAGGACGATGTGAAAGCGCCTCGCTGATCAAGTCCTGTGTGGGCACTACTGGTTCGTTTTCGGGAACTACGATCGTGTCAGTCGGAACTATGGCCGCGGATGCTACTTCGGCATCGCTCAGGTTGCGCGTGATCGCGTTCTTCATCAGAAGTTCCTGCAGTTGAAGATTGGTTTGCGAGATGATCAGATCCTGATTACTGGAGTCGACAACGGCTTCATCGCGAGTAACTTCGATTGGCGCGATGGCCAAAAGCTCCACCTGCTTCTTGTCATCTTCAAGTGTTTTCTGAGCCAGAGATAGCGAACGCTGCTTCACCTTCACGTCTTCCACGGCATTCACCAAATCCCAGTAGATATTTTGGATCTGCGTGGTGGTGGCGATCACCTGATTGCGAAATGCGATATCCGTAACTTCACGATTATTTCTTGCAATGCGCAGGAAGCGCAGGTTCGGTCCGAGTCCGAACCCGGAGAGCAGACGCTGCGTAAGGGTGAAGCGGAAAGTTGAATTGAGCGCAGGCACCAGCTCAGTGAAGCGTCCATTGGTGGTTTGGCGACTGTTCTGCATTCCGAAATCAAATGCAGTCCCCGTCGGGAATGCCTGCTGAAAACTTAAATTGGCATTCGCGGTGTTCTGTTGCACAGAGGGGACGCCGAAGGTTACTTGATTTGCAATCGGGAAGACCCCGTGTTCGACATTGAAGTTCGTCGTGATCTGCGGATCGTAGGAGCTCACTGGTGCGCCCGCTCCGATTGTGGATTGCACCAGTCCGCCAGCGCCGCTTCCGGCGCCACCTGCACCGCCTGAGGTCCCGCCAGCGCCTGCGCCAGGAGCACCGCTGCCGAATCCGCCAATACCACCGCCAGGTGTGCCTTGCACCAGACCACTGGCTACTCCGCGAACACTCGCTCCCGCTTTGGTACGCAGGACGTCGGTATCGGCAATATCGAGGTTATAGCGAGCAATTGCCAAGTCGAGGTTGTTCTCGAGGGCCAGCGCAACGGCGTCGTTGAGTGAGAGCACGAGCTTGCCATCTTTGATCAGCTGATTAATGCGGGCGGAATTCGAGAGACGCGGCGAGCGCAGAGTACGCCCCTCGTATGGCGCCAGCATGTTGGGGAAGGACTTGCGAGACTTCGAGAAGTCGATCTTGCCCATAACCTCTGAGTCGGTCGGCCGCTGCGACGGCGTGGCCGCAGGTTGTGCCGATGCTGCGCTAGGTGCACTTTGATCGTTCTGCTGCGCGGTGGCGGCCAGTTGCGCCGCACGGTTGTCCTGCGCTGCCGCACTCCCTAGAGTAACTGCGGCAAGGCACAACGACGCGAAAACTCTAAGCTGCGATTGAAGAAAACACCTATACATCGGCTTCAAGGCTCCTTTTCGTCCTTGGATCAACTCTGATTTGTCGAGAAACTCTTATGTCGCCAAGGCGTGCCCGGCTTCCACCGGACGCGCCGTGTCTCCTACGATCCATCCATCAAGCAGCTTGATCGTGCGATTCCCGTAAGCCGCGTTCCCCTCGGAGTGAGTTACTTGGATGATCGTCGTTCCAGCCTCGTTGAGCTGCCGGAAGAGCTCCATGATTTCCTTCGCTTGGTCGCTATGAAGATTGCCCGTCGGTTCGTCGGCAAGGATCAATTTGGGCTTGTTGATCACCGCGCGAGCGACGCCGACCAATTGCTGCTGTCCGCCCGACAACTGATTGGGATAGAGATCTTTTTTCCCGACGATGTTGAAGCGATCCAGCGTGTCGCACACCATGCTGGTGCGCTCAGATTTCTTGATATCTTTGTAAGAAAGCGGAAGATCGAGATTCTCGGCCACCGTGAGATTGTCGAGCAGGTGGTAGCTCTGGAAGACGAAGCCAATGTTTTTCTTGTTCAGCTCCGAACGCTGCTTGCGGTTCATTTTGTGTACGGCTTCGCCAGCAAAGTAGTATTCCCCCGTCCATTGATCGTCGAGCATCCCAAGGATGCTCATGAGCGTGGTTTTGCCCGCGCCCGAGGGGCCCATGATGGTCACAAACTCGCCTTGCCCTACGTCGAGGTTGATCCGCCGCAACAGCCAGATCGTTCCTGCCGGCGACTTGATCGTTTTCTCTATACCGCGTAACTCAATCATTTTTCGGATCCTGAAACCTTGCCTTCAGGAGAGAAATGGCACGTCCGATTCCGAAACGAAGCAACAGGCAACAGGATGATTCGGCAGTGCTTAAGGCCTAAATAGTGACGTGCAGCAAACCCTGCGTGTTCGAGGCCGCGAAGAGGTGTCCGAAAATGAACAGTGGCAAGGGCGGAAGGATGTCTTACGGAGCGCCTGGGCGTACTCGGCGCCCGGTATACGGTTAGGTCCGGCAAAACCGTACGGTAACTCCTAAATGCTCTGGAACGCCGGACGTGGGTGCCGGGCACTCCGTTCTGATGGGAGTCTCACAGAATTACAGAAGCTTGAGCGACGTGACCTTCAACGTATCACCCTGGAGATCGCCGCTTACATCAACACGCAGATGCGCGTTCTTGTCGGACTTCTTGAGAGCATCGACAACAAGAGAGTTCCCCTTCGAATCGAACTTCAGGAATTTATGGTCGCTGGTCATGATCCCAAAGCCGCTCTTCTGGCACTGAAGCGCACATTCGCGAGTGTGCGCGTCCGGATCTTTGGCGGCGATCCTTGCGCAGGAGACATCAAGCACGGGAGCATCGTTAAATGTTTCGGCAGCAGCCACGGCTACGAAACTGGCCATGATGGCGGTCACCAATAAGAATTTATGGATTAAGTATTCTCCGTTTCCAGATTTATGCAGTAGCTCTCAAAGTTGGACTAGATTCTCGCACCGCGATTGTATCCTCTCGCAGTGCCGAAAGCTGCGATAAGGCGAACGCAGCCACCGCCAACCCGAGATCGCGCATCGCCAGATCGAAGAACATGCCGGTTGTCACAAGATTGATGGAGATACCGAGCAACCAGAGCATCACGACGTAGTTGCCAACTTTCATGTGCCGGCTAAGAACGACGCTCCCGGCGATGATCTCAATCACTCCGACGGCGTGCATGATGTCGTATTGCTCACGCGCACGACTTTCGTAGCCAACGGGCTCAGGTACATTCCCCAATCGACGATTTTGTTGAAGAACGTCGAGTCCAACGATGATCGGCCCCGCCCCCAGACCAATTCGTAGCGCCCACCAAGCGGCACTTAATCTGTTATCAAACTTCGTTTCATCCACTTGCTTCCTACTCCGAATTGAGCGAAAAGGAGGCCAACGGTTACAGCTCGGCCAGCGGTTTGCATCTAGAGCTCTGAAATCCTGTAACCTAATCTCCTCGCGAGACTCTATTTGAGTGATGGCGATTCCTGCAATTCTTGAACAGACGAAGATGGAGGCTTGGAGCGACCAGGAAATCGTCTCCCGCGTTCTGGCCGGTGAGACTGCGCTCTATGAGCTGATCATGCGGCGCTACAACCAGCGCCTATACCGTGCAGTGAGGGCCATCCTGCGCGACGAGAATGAGACCGAAGACGTTATGCAGGATGCCTACGTTCGCGCTTATCAGCACTTGAACCAGTTTGCCGGACGTTCGCAGTTTTCTACATGGCTTACGAGGATCGCCGTCCACGAGGCGTTCGCCCGTCTGCGCCAACGTGGACACATGACTCAACTTGACGAAGTTTCTCTGGAGGCGGATACGAGCATACTTTACTCCAAATCCGAAAATCCCGAACAGTACGCCTCTAAGGCGGAACTCGGAAAGCTGCTGGAGGAAGCGATCCTGAACCTGCCGGAGCAGTTTCGCTCGGTCGTTATGCTCCGAGACGTCGAGGAGATGTGCACAGCCGAAACTGCGGATGCCCTGGAGATTTCGCAGGAGAACGTGAAGACTCGCCTGCATCGCGGACATGCTCTACTGCGTAAGGAACTGCTTGCCCGCGTGTCGTCGAATGCGAGCAGCGCATTTCCCTTCATGGGAGAGCGATGTGATCGTGTTGTTGTGAGCGTGCTGCAGCGAATCAACGCGCTGTGAGCGCATGTAGTGGCGGCGGGAGCCGCTGGGTCAGTCCGTCCAATTCAGCATCACGTCTCCAGCCCGGCGCACGCCTACGCAGCGGCAACCGCCACCGGTACTGCCAATCCTGCACTCGCGAGCTAAGGAAAGAACTCCCGAAACTTTGCCAGGATGCTGCTAGCGAGGCGCTCCCGATTGAACTTCGTCAGCAATTCATGGCCAGCGCCTTCGATCGGCAAGAGTTCAGTCTGGCCTGGAATTAGACCCAACGCCGACTTCATCTCTTGAATCGATCCAAATGGATCCCGCGTTCCATGTACGAACAGCGCTCGTGTGTACAACTTGGGAAAGTGCGCAGTTCGCAGTTGTTCCGGCTTGCGCGGCGGATGCAGCGGATAAGAGAGCAACAAAAGACCATCCAGCAACGAAGGCTGATGAGCGCAAAGCATAGTTGCCATACGTCCGCCGTAAGAGTGTCCGGCGAGAAAGATGCGGCTGTTGATCTGCTCGCGCAATACCTGAACCGCACGCTGAAGTCCTGCTTCATCCCTCTCAGCGCTGGCCATCGGCGGCCCATGTGGGCGCGCCTGGCGAAAGGGGAGATCGCACCGGAGAACCATCAGGCCCGTGGTGCAGAGCGCAGCAGCGAGTGCCACCAGCAATGGTGAGTTGCA